>ERZ1674176.34-NODE-34-length-42315-cov-18.577709_pt1 | contig 42315 bp, 24 predicted proteins | sample MGYA00581288_ERZ1674176 | MGnify/ENA primary metagenome ERZ1674176 (study PRJEB41354, sample SAMEA4873327) | human saliva metagenome | biome: human-associated habitat [ENVO:00009003]; feature: mouth environment [ENVO:08000002]; material: saliva material...
TTGACAGCATCGCCGCCGGGCAGATCACCCAGAGAATACCGGCGCCAGCCTCAAAGCCCTTACCGAAGAAGCCCAAAAGAGTCGGACCAAAGAACGCCAAGGAGAGGTAGAACGGCCAAGACAACGCAGTCAGCACGCGAGTGGTCGAAAGGAAAATATCTCGAGCACGATCGAGCTGACGAGTAGCCAACGCTGCGCTGATCGACGGGCCGGTCACCACGCGGCCGGTGTGTTCAATCATGGTGCCCACACGAACACAACGGTTCACAGCACCATAGATACCACCGGCAGCGGCACCCAAGAACGCCGTCACCACCAGCACGTCAATCCACTCCAGGATGGTTTCCACAATGGTAGCGACACCGCGTGCAGAGCTGAAACCCCAGAACGAACGGAACGTCTCAGGCGGAGAATCCTCAGAAGAAAGAACCTCCACATGCTCCTCGGAAGGGAACGCCCGCTCCAAAAGCCACAGGGCAACCACCGCAGTAATCGCCACCGGGATGGTCCAGGCGTACACCAAATCCATGAGCTGACCCGAGAACAGAACAACCAAACCCACCGCCGCAAAACGCAGAGTGGGAAGCAGAACATTCTGCAGGAGCGTAAAGGTCACCACACGATGCAGGCCACGCAGAGCGCCGAAGAACACCGTCATCAGCGCCGCTATCAGCACGAAAGCCGAACTGACACGCATCGCCGCCTGATACTGGGGAGCCATCGGCACAATCTCGGTGTAGATGTACACACCCGCCACCAGAAGCACCGAAGTCACCAGCGAAGGAATCAGACCGTAACGGATCAGCTGCGGAAGCACACCGTAACGACCCAGCGCACGCTGAGCACTCATCGTACGAACCAAGCCCGTATCCGCGCCGAAAGTCACCAGCGAAATCGCAATCGCGAACAACGCCATCAGACGGAAAAACTCGCCCGAACCCTCAGCACCAATACCGTTCGACACCACCATCGTGGTCACGAACGCGATACCCGCGCCGTACATCACGCACAGAGAAGCAAGAGAGCCGCTCTTTGCCAGGCTGGGCTGCTTAGCCTTTCCGGGAGCTTTCTTAACCGGCACGCTCTTCGCGGATGCGCTATCTGCCTGAGCACCTGACGCGGAAGGCTTAGCCTTCTCATTCGGAGTCTTTTCTTCCTGCGCCTTTTCTACAGACTCAGCAGTAGCCGAGGCAACCCGCCGGGAACCGGACAGATGAGCACCCACTACAGCGGTAGCGTTTGCCGCTGAGGAACCAGCAGTCGAAGTACCTGACTCCGAAGAACCCGCCTCCAAAGAATCGGGCAGTAACTCTTCGGAAGCAAAGCCTCGAGCCGGAGGCACAATCGACAGCGCCGTGGTCGCAGGAAAACGACCGGAACGGATATCGTCCACCGTCGGAGCAAACTCATCGGCAGAAGACTCAGCCAGCGATTCGCCCTGCTCCACTACCGGCTCGATGTACTCGCCGCTCTCACGCAGACGCGCACGGCGGCTAGGATGACCACCCGTCGAATACGCATCCTCGAAAGATGAAACCGCAGAAGTATCTAAACCACGAGGGGACTGATTCTTCGTCATAGCCCCTCACCATCCCGAATGGAACGAATGCACGCCATCGATGCGAGCATCAGAATGGTCATCTGAGCAATATCGAAGCTGTAGAAAATAAAGACGACGCAGCACGCGACCGGCACGCTATGCAGCCAGTACCCGGAGGTGGTCTTCACTCGTGCGCCGCCTGCTACAGTGCACACCATGAAGAGCGCGAACAGCGCCAGACCCACGAAGCCGAAGCAGAACATCAGAGTCCACAGGTACCCCTGGGTACCCATTGACACGCCAATGCTCGGTTCCATACGCGGAGTGCCGTAACCAATAATCGGGGACTCCAAGGTCGCCTTCCAGGTGGCGCGGTAGAGCGCCGCACGGCCACCGGTGGAGTCAGAGTAGTCCTGACGACCCAGAATGTTATCCACGGTGCCCGACGCAAAGAGCGCCACAACCACAGCCGTAATCGCCGCAACACCCGTACCCACAGCACGCCAATTAGCCGCAAGGAACTGACGCAGCAGTACGTACGCTGCGCTGATACCTAGACCAATGAACATGCCGCGGTTACTGGTCGCAATCGCAGGCACAGTAGAAAGCGCCATACCAATCAGCAACGCAATACGCAGCCAGATGGAATGCAGGCGAAGCAAGCACGCCAGCATCACCGGGGTGAGCAGAGTGTACGCCAGACCCCAACTATTCGCGTAGGGGAACGGCGCGGAGGGGCGAATATACGCCTCGGGAGCGCCCCACGGGCGCTGAACCTCAGCCAGGGGAGGAAGCATGTAGTCACGCACCAGCGGATTCTGCATAAAACCAGAAGGCATGATGAAGCTCATCGGGGTACGCAGACGGAACTCAGGGAAGAGAACGCCGCCGTAACCCAGGACAATGAGGGTCACCCACAGAGTAGCCAGACCACCCAGCACCCTATTGAGGCTAATAGAAGAACGCGCGTTGTAGTAGTACAGGGCGTAAATGCCGGCGCTGAGAATATTCACAAAGCGCAGACCCCAACCAATAATGTCGGTGGAACGGGTCAGCGCAAGCGCCGCAACAACAACCCACACGCAGAACGCGCCCCACACCCACAGGGAACCGGGCACACGCACATTACCTCGAATAATGAGGTAAAAAAGCATGATCGCTGCCAGTACCAGCGGTGCAATCTGAAGCACACCCAAAGCCCACAGCGCCGGGAAGCCGTACAGCAATGCCAGCAGAGGCCAGGCCGGGAGCTTCTTCTGCGCCGTAGACAACGGGCGGATGCGTGCGCGGGCACGCAGAATACCGCTGGGCGGAGTACTATCCGATCCGGCGGAATCCTTCAGCCCCGTAGGCGAAGTGCCCGGAGAGGAAAGAACGGAAGAGGAAACCATGTCTGTGCGATACCTGGTTAGAGACCTCGACCGGTCTTCTGGACGAGATCAAGAAGAGTGGCGGGCTTAATAAGACCGGTGGACACAACATACGCCGCCCAAGCACGAAGCTGCATGGGGTCGCGGCGCAGAGCCGCGCGAGCGTACGCGCGCGCCTCCTTGTTGTTGCCCAGCGACGCCTGAGCGTACGCAATCTGACCGGCGATACGTGCCAGACCCTTGGGATCCTGCTCGAATTCAGGGAACTTACGCAGAATGTAGCTCAGACCGTCAACCATGGACTGCCACTTGCCGGAGAAGAAGGAAGGGCGGTCCCAGAGCACCAGAATCAGCGGTTCGGGCACGCTCAGTACATCGCCGTGACGGGTTGCACGCAGCAGCAGGTCGTAGTCTTCACCGTAGGCGGCGGGCAGTTCCTCATCGACCAGGCCGATGCGGGCGGGCTTACCGTCAACGCCGAGCAGATCCTCGCGGGAGTACAGCATGGCGGAGGGGTGAATTTCGGTAATGCGCGAACGCAGGAAGTCTGCGAAGGTTGCGCGCTCGGGCGCCAGGCGCACGATATCCTGACCGCCGGAGCGGACGGTAATACCCGAAGAGATAGCGGTTGCTTCGGGGTTTTCGCGCCAGAGAGCGACCTGCTGGGTGAGCTTGGAAGGCATCCAGTAGTCGTCATCATCGCAGAAGCCAATCATCTCGCCGCTGGAGGCGATGATGCCGCTGTTGCGGCCGCCAGCCAGACCGCCGGAGCGGGTGTTGGAGACAATCTTCAGGGCACGGTTTTCGCCGACCTCAATGTCCTCGAGGCGGTCGGGCTCAACGCGGTCAAAGACAACAACAACTTCAACGAAACCGCGGTAGCTCTGCTCAAGGATGGAGCGGACAGCCACGCGCAGCAGTTCGGGGCGCTTGCCGTTGGTTGCGATAACGGCGGAAACAGCAGGGGTGCGAGAGGTGAAGTGCATCATTGGGATTCTCCTTACTCAGCGGGGGTCGCGAGGCTAACGTATTTGCGACGCATGGACAGCAGGACGGTTGCGGCGTTAGCCAGCAGAAGCAGCGCATAGACGATGACGAATACCGGGCCGAAGCCAAGGAAAATGTAAATCCAGCAGAGGGTGCCAGCGTCCATGTGCAGGTTGATGAAGGAGCGCAGGGGGCCACCGGTCGGGGGAGCGGCGGTCTTGCGGTTATTGCGCAGCTGCTCAGCAAGAATCTGGCTCATGAAGTGACCTGCGGTCAGCGCGGTGAAAATCATCGGCATCGCAATGATCCAGCCGTTGAATGCGCTGGAGCCGGTAAAGGAGTAGTGCGCCGGGTACAGCAGGAAGGAGAGCAGGGTTGCCATGTGCACGGAAGGCACGCGGATGGAGTCGACCACGTGGTCGAGCCACTCACCGGCGGGGGAGGACGCGCCGGTCACGCGAGCAACCTGGCCGTCAGCGGAGTCCAGACCGTAACCGAGCGCGAAAAGCAGGGCAACGCAGATACCTACACCAACGCTGGGCGGGCAGGTAATCAGAACGATGATGCCTGCCGCGGAACATGCAGCGGAAATTGCGGTGACGCCGTTGGGGGTGATGCCCAGCGCAACAGCTGCCGCAGCGAAGTAGCGTGCTACTCGGCGGTTGACCCAGCGGGTGTAGGCGGGAACGCCAATGCCGGGCTTCTGCGCTGCTTCAAGAGAGCGCAGGGTGTGAGAAAACTTCGCAGAAAATCCCGATGCGGGCGCGGAGTTCGGGGCGTGAGGTGCCTCAGAGGTGGACATGCACATTCCTTTTTAATCGGTGAGAGGAGTGAAGGAGAGTGAATTACTCCCTTTCGGGGTGGTTGCGAGAAAGTCCGGAAGTCTCGCACGCGAAAAAAGAGGTGGTTGGTCCCTTTTTTCACGTACACCACTATATAGATATTTTACAACGAGATGAAGTGCAACAGGGGGCGTGTGGTCAGGGTCAACAATTGTGTCGTAAAAACCCTCTGACAATGCGCTTTGGTGCAGATTTGCGGGATCCTTCGGGTAGGCTTGGTGTGCTGTTAGAGGGGGTTATCGGCGCTTTGTTCTCGTGAATTGTGGATTTAGAAAACATTTCTGAACATTGTGCAGAGAGGCACATGACAGAAGCACAAATAATGGGAATAAATGATGCAAAAAACACGGAAAAGTGGGGAATATACGCAAATGGGGTTTGATTTCCTGAATCATTCAGAAAATCAAACCCCATTTAGCTGAGATTATCTAGAAGGTATTAGTTCCTTCGAGACTGCATCGGAACGCGGGTTCCGACTCCGTTATTGACGATGCGTCGCTCGCCCTGGCCGGCTGCCGCGTTGTTCGCGTTGTCGACCACGGGCTGCTCAGCCTCGTGTGCGGCGGGAGCATCCGCCTCCTTGTCGCCTTCCTTCTCGGCGGGCTGCTCAGCAACCGGTGCCTTGGAGGTAGCCTGCAAATCGAAGCTCACATTCGGGCGAACGTTACGTCGGCTAATGCCCGGGTGAACCTCAACAGCGATGAGGTTCTCACCAGCCTTCAGCTGAGAAGCCGGAACGGTGAAGGTCACCGGAGTCTTCTGAGCCGTAGCGGTATCAATCGAGCTCGATGCAATCGCGCTATTCCACAGCTTTCCACGAGTGTCAAAGTTGGAACGACCAACCTCTTCACCGTTGACACCCACCGCAATAGCGTCATCCGCGTAAGTGGTCAGCACGAGATCACGGCTGGCCTGCTCACGAGTGAGCTGGATGGTGGTGTAGGCGTAGATATTGTGGCGGGAACGCACGAGCGGAACCTTAACGGAGGTGTTGAGGTTACCAGTACCGACCCCAATCGGGGTCTTGCCGGTCTGCCATGCTTCCTGCGCAATATCTTCCAGGCTGAAGTGGAAGTTGTACTTCCAACCGTACTTACGGTTGGGAGCCTGGGTAGAGACCATGTACTTCCAATCCGAGGCGTAGGGCAGAACAATCTGGTCCTTAGCGGCTTCTTCCTTCGGATTCTCAGGCTTGGGATCGGCGGGCTTAGGCTCCTCAACCTTCGGGTCCGGATCCTGGACCTTCGGTGCCTCAGTAGTCGCTTCTGCACTCGGGGTAGCGCTTGCCGAAGCACTGGGGTCAGCGCTCGCGGTCGGGTCAGCAGCTGCAGTCGGATCCACACTTGCCGTCGGGTCAGCGGTAGGAGTCTCGGTTGCGGTCTCCGTGGGGGTAGGAGTCGGGCGAACCGGAGCTACCTGAACCGGAGTGGATGCAGAGTAGTTATCCGAGCTGTCCACTGCACGCACAAAGTAACGTGCGTTATCGGTGTGGTCAATCTCGAACTTCGTACCCGAAGTGCTAGCGATAACTCGGTCATCACGCAGAATCTGGTAGCGGACACTACCGGTATCCTGCACAGCATCCCAAGTCAGAACGTCCTTATCGTCCTTCAGCTCAACCTTCAGGTTCTGCGGGGTAGGCGGAGGAGCCACATCGCGAGCCTCAAAGCGCGCAAAACCGACGGTATCCTGAGTACCGTGAACACCCAGCGAACGGTGAATATCGCCGCCAACCCACAGGGTGCCCTTCGAATCCACGAAAGACTCCCAGATACCGAAGCCGTGGTCACCCTTAATAGCAGGGGAGAACTCCGGCAGCATCTTACCGCTGTCCTTATCGAAAGCAGCAACCAGCTTGACCGAGTGAATCACGCTCGAACCGCCCACGGGGGTCCGCTTGTTACGCGAATCCTGGTAGAGGAAGTCGCCGCAGTGGCAGGCGCCGTAGATGGTGTTACCGTGCAGGTGCAGATCCTGGAAGTCTCCACCATCGCGGGTAATCGCGGTGTAGGTGGGGGTCAAGGACGCCTTATCGTAACGAGAGATGAGGTGCTCAGTACCGCCCACCCAGACGCCGGTGCCGGCATCCTGGACGTCGAACTGGAAACCCCAAATTTTGGTTTCATTACGCAGGTCAGAGACATTAGCGCCAGCAGGAATCTCAGACTGCTGGTACGCCCACGGGCTGCCCTTCTGCATATGCTGAGTAATATCAGCCACGCGGTAGGCAAGGCCACCGTTGAGCCAGGTGAAGTAACCGGCTACGTAAACATGAGAGTTATCAGCGGAGGCGCTAATACCGTTGACAGTACCGTTGAACACCTGGCGCCAGTTACGGTCTATACTCACAATACCGGGCACACCGTTAGAAGGCTCGCCCAACTTAAAACGGGCAATATTGCGCGAATACGCCTCACCCGCCTTTTCACTTTCATAAATGTGGGTAAAGGTGCCGCCAATATACACGTAGTCACCCTGACGGTGAATGGTCTTCACCGTCATGACCTCGGTACGAATGCGATCTTCGACTTTAACCTGGGCCCATTCAGGGGCAACTTCACCGGTTGTGGCGTCAACAACGACGAAGCTCTCATGCTTCTCACCGTTAACAAGCTTGAAGTTACCGCCAACAGCCAAACGGTTATTCGGCAGAGCCTCAACAGCCTTCACTTGACCGTCAACAGTCAGCTTAAAATCGCGGCGCAACTCGCCGGTCACCGGGTCAAAAGCAGCAATATTAGATTGCGCAACACGCTCACCGGTAGAGGACTCAAGGTACTCGAAGTCGCCACCAATAAACACGCTGGAGGTGCCGTTACCGTGATCGACCTCGGTAATGGCCTCAACGTAGGTGTTCATTTCGCCGGTTTTACCGGAGGCGGTCCTGGCGCTGGTTCGCCAGCGCCAATCCGCCGAACGGCTATTGGGCAGGGCACGACGAGCGCTCGCCGGGGTACCGGAATCCGGGATAGCGCCCAGGTTCAAATCATTCTGGGTCAGCTTCGGGCGCAGGAACATCTGGGTGTAACCGAAAGAGGCCTCACCGTTGCTTTCCTTACCGTAGATGTAGGAGTTCCGCGCATCGGTGATTGCCGGCTCAGAGCCATCCTGCGAAATGGGAGAGTTTGCACCGTAACGGAAACCCATACGGTAATCCTGGGACGCCAACTCATCAAACATCAAAGTCTTGAAGCCGTTGTTCTGTCCACGCAGAATGTGGTCTTCCCAGGTGCCGTCAGTCCAGTTCTTGCGGCCCTCTTCGTTGTAGGAAGAGAACTCGTCAGGGTTGGTGATGGTCGTATTCGACCAGACAGCGCTCGAGCGCAGAGCCCAGGTCCACTCGGAAGTCTGACGGCGGTCAACCGTCACCTCCTGCCACTTGGTGCCCGAGGTGTTTAGGGCACGGCGGAAACGGTAACCGTCGGGCAGCTGATCGGGACGAACGCCGTTGAGCAACTGAGAAATAGTGGTGCCCGAAAGCTGAATCGGGGTCTTCGCGGCGGGTAGGGAGCTCAGCGCCTTGCCCTGTTCAAGAGTCATACCGGATGACGCGGGTGCGGCATCGCTGTAGAGCTGCGAAGTATCGCCCTGACCCTCATAGTTTTCGGTCCAGCCGTCACGGCCCTCACCAATCTTGACCCAGCCGCCGCCATCAGTTTCCTGATCGCAGTAGAACTGGGTCGGCTGGCTCATCGCGGGAGTGTACAGCCAATAGGCGCCGCTCTTTGCCTCGGGGTTAGCCTGCTTGGCTTCCCAACAGCTAGCGGCAGCACGCTCGGAGGTCGTGCCATTGTAGAAAGCAGAGTCCCTTTTTTCCGCAGTCTGTTCGACAGCGGTACTCGGCGTAATAGCGGGGATAGCTACGGGCAAAGCCAACGCCGTAGCAATGCTCAAGCAAAGAGTTGAGCGAGTTATAGCAGAACGTGAAAAGCCAGAGCCCGTCATGCCAAGGTGGGCTTTCATAATATCTCCAAATGAATGCCAAGAAATGTTATCGAGTGCGCATCAACATTAATGCGCTATGGATGATAATGCGCGGGTTCCAGCGAATCATAGCTGGAAACCGGCATCTTTAATTAGACCCTAACAATCAGGATTGTTCGGGAAATCATGGGTCGCAATCTTCCACTGACCATCGACCTGAACGAGGGTGTAAATATTGAGTGAACGCTTCGGAGAATTGTCATCCTTAACGGGCTGATTATTCTCGTCATAGATCTTCACAGAGGAAGAATCCATGCATACTTCCAGCATGCGCGCGGGCTGACCCTTGTACTGGGTTTCAGTCATACGGGGAGTGCCCACGACAGTGGAAGAACCTTCATAGTGCCAGCCAGCCAGTGCGTACTCGGAAGCCTGCACGGCAAACTCAGCGGCAGCGGAATCAACAGCCACGGCCTCGATGGAGCGAATCGTCTCATCATCGAGAACAGCGCGGGCCCGCTCAACGTTCTGTTGCTCAGCCTCTTCGTCGCTGGTCGGATCAGCGGCACGCTCAGGCGAAGCCTCAGCAGAGGGGGCTGCCTTCACCTTGGTCAGAATGGTCTCAAAAGAGTTAACCAGTTCGGTAGTCTTCTTAACTTCTTCAGCGTCAACAGGTACGGAAGAAGCGTTCCTCATCTCTTCAGCGCCAGTGTAAATCTCTTCAAGCTTCTGGCCGTCAGAAGAGGTCGCCTCACTCTTTGCCCCATCCTTTGCCTCAGCCGAAGCCCCAGAGGAAGCATTGGCGGATGCTTCTGCGGTGCCCTGCTCAGAAACCTGGGGGGAAGCGCTCGAAGACTTGTTTGAGGAAGCATGCGCCGACGCGGAAACGCTCGCGGACGCAGAAGCAGGCGAAGAGCTATCGGAGCTCGGGTTTTCAGTAGCGCAAGCGCTCAGGACCAGGGTGGATACCGCAACGGTACCCAAGGTGCCCAGAAGGCGGGACCGGGAGGGGTACTTGAAGAACACTGACATGGAAGCCTCTTTAGTGGTTGGAGTGAGAATGACTATATTCCGGAAGATAATACCTCGCACGAAGGTAAGGCACCTAAAGGCTAACACGCAAAGCTGGGAAAATACTTAGACCCGCAAAAATAACGTTTTTATAAATGATGAGAATAAGCCCTAACTAATGCTCTATTTTGACTCGATTAGAAGGTAAGTATATATCTCTGCATGAAAAAACCTTCATGTAAATGAATGAAATAGATTCACTATGTGCAAAAAAATCCCGGGCTGGTTTAAAACCAGCCCGGGAGAATAGGGCGAACATCACTAAAATTATTTGTCACAAAAGTGGATATCGCCCTGATGAGGGGTTATGCCGCCTGAGCAGCCTCGGTACTTGCCGAATAGTTATCCGCAGTATCTACCGCACGCACATAGTAGCGGGCGCCGTCGCGGTGATCCACCGAATAGCTCGTGCCCGTAACCGTCGCAATAGGACGATCATCGCGCAGAACCTGATACTTCACCCTATGCTCGGAAATACCCGACCAGGTCAGCTGATCCTTGGAGCCGTTCGTCGTAACCTTCAGGTTGCTCGGGGGAGCCGGAGGCGTTACATCGCGAGGTGCATAACGTGCGAAACCAACGGTCTGCTGCACGCCGTTAGCACCCAGCGACTTACGGATATCGCCACCAACCCACAGAGTGCCGGTGGAATCCACGAAGGACTCCCACACACCGTAGCCATACGCGCCGTTCATAATCGGGGCGAACTCCGGCAGCATCTTGCCGCTGTCCTTATCGAACGCAGCTACCAGGCGAATGGTCTGAGCATTAGTCGCGTTCTCCCACTCCGAATAGACAGTGTCTGCGCCCTGGAAGAGGAAATCGCCGCAGTGGCACGCACCGTAAATGGTGTTACCGCTCAGGTGCAGATCCTGGAAGTCGCCACCCTCACGAGTAATCGCACTGTCTGTGCGACGCATGCTCGACTTCTCGTAACGGGTAATCATATGCTCGGTGCCACCCACCCAGACGGAGGAACCAGCATCCTGAACATCGAACTGGAAGCCCCACATCCTGCGCTCGTTTTTCAAATCCCAGGTTTGGGCATTCTTGGGGGTGTACGAAGGACGGTGGTGCCAAGCCACCGGGTTCGTGCTACTGCCTTGCATATGAGCGAGACGGAACGCCTCCTGGTTATTCAGCTGGGTGAAGTAACCAGCGACGTACACATCGGCATTGCCCTCAGAAGCGCTCACGCCGTTAACTGTGCCATTAAAGACCGGACGCCAGTTCCAGTCCACCTCACCGTTGCTCAACTTAATGCGAGCCAGGTTCCTCGCATACGCGTAGGTGGGGGAGGTCTGGCCCTTCAAGTGAGTGAAGGAACCACCAATGTACAGGTAGCCATCACGCACGTGCAGGGTCTTAATCTGTACCGGTACGGAAGCAATGCGGCTAACCACGCGGATATCCCAGTCCTTAGCAACCTGACCGGTCTGCGGATCCAGAATTACAAAACCGTTGTAGTACTCGCCGTTCACCTGGTCGAAAGAACCACCCACAGCAAGCAGGCCGTTCGGCAGAGCCTCAACCGACTTCACCTGACCGTTAATCTTCGGGCGGAAGGAACGGCGCAGCTCGCCGGTACCCACCTCGTAACCAGCCAAGAAAGCCTGCTCAACCTTCTCACCGCTTGCCGACTCAACGTACGCGAAATCGCCACCGGTAAAGACAGCGCCACCGACCTCGGTGATAGCCTCAACCTGGGTGTTCATCTCACCCTTCTTGCCGGTACCGGTCTCAGTGCTGGTACGCCACTTCCACTTCTCGGAGTAGCTATTGGGTAGCGCGCGGCGGTTACTTGCCGCAGCGCCCTGCTGGCCATAATCATGCAGACCCTTAGCCACCAAATCGTTCTGAGTCACCTTCGGGCGCAAGAACATCTGAGTAAATACCAGGGGAGTGGTCGAATCATCCGCCGGGCGGTAAATATACGCCGAAGGACGGTTCATCAGGTAGGTCTCGGTCCACCATGTAATCTTGGCGTTGCGACCGTAGGTGAAGCCCAACTTGTAGCCCTGCGATGCCTTCTCTTCGAAGTTCAGGGAACGGAAGTCATCAGAATCATGGGTGAAGATGTTACCAGCCACCTGACCACGGTTGGCGTAGTCATAACGGTTACTGTACTGCCAGGTGTTTTTGACCGAAATATTTGACCAGAACATCTTCGAACGCAAAGTCCAAGTCCATTCGGTACTGGAATCACGGTGAGCCTTAAAATCCTGCCAGGTAGTGCCCTCAACGTTCATCGCGCGATGGAAACGCACGCCATCGGGCAAATCCTGCGGACGGGTACCGTTCAGTAGCGCGTTCACGGTCACGCCGGAGAGCTGCACCGCATCAAAGCCGGTCGGGTTCTTATACAGCTGATCGGCATTACCGCGACCGTAGTAGTTCTCAGTCCAGCTCTCACGACCGCGGCCAATCATAACCCAGCCGCCGCCATCAGTTTCCTGATCGCAATAGAACTGCTCAGGAGCACTCATCGCAGGGGTGTACAGCCAGTACGCGCCGCTCTTGCCACGCGGATTATTCTGCTTAACCTCCCAGCAGCTCGCAGCCGCGCGCTCACTCGACGAACCGTCATAGTAGCGTGCATCAGCAGCCTGCGCGCCCGAAGCAATCGGACCCAAAGAAGCCGCAACCATCGCAAAAGAAGCAGCCGCCGCACCCAAAGCACGGGACCCGGAGCGAGAAGCTACGCGAGAGCCCTCAGAAGCGGAGGAAGCAGCACCCTGCGCGCGCCCTCCACGCGTGAACGGAAGAAAATTCATTTGTCTCTCCTAGAGACCTCAACCGGCACACAGCAGAAAACTGCAATTCACACAGCAGCACCAACCCCACACAAGGCACAGCATAGTGACCAGGCATCGGGGTAAGGGGGAAGCGTTATGAACTGCGCTAACAGCGAGTCTGTAGCCGGAATCAGTGAGTGTAGTTATCGGAAATTGAATGAATACGCCCCACCCCTCACGCACGAAGCCAACAATGGCACCGTACCCGTACGAAGCGGAACGCTAAAAATCTGTGAAGTTTCCTCTGTCGTACCAACAGCGAAGAAACACCACAGACAAAGATTCAGCCCATCATCGGAAGGACGGAAGTAACCCATCCGACGCAATGAATCCCAACCCATCATAGCCGCCACAGGGGCGAAGAGATAGCAAACTGGGAAATCCGGACCAAACCAAAACTATAGAGGGCATACACCCCGGGTGCACCGCCGCCTGATCCGGACCCCGCAAACCCTGCAGAGCCCGAACCAGGCGGCGGCTCAAAGAAACTAGATCAACAATCTGACCTAAGCCTGAGCAGCTCCCGTGGAAGCCGAGAAGTTCTCAGACGCATCGATGGAACGCACATAGTAGCGAGCGCCATCAGTATGCTCAACCTCGTAGCTGGTGCCCGAGACCGTAGCAATCACACGGTCATCACGCAGCACCTGGTAGCGAGCACCGCTCTCACGAACACCAGACCAAGACAGCTTATCGGTCGAGCCATCACGCTGAACCGACAGATTCGACGGAGTCGACGGGGCGGTCACATCGCGAGGAGCAAAACGAGCAAAACCGACAGTGCGCTGCTCACCATTAGCACCCAGCGAACGGTTGATGTCGCCGCCAACCCACAGGTTGCCACGAGAATCCATGAAGGACTCCCAAACACCGTAGCCGCTAGCGCCCTTCAGAACCGGGCTGAACTCGCCGATGACTTCGCCGCTATCCTTATCGAACGCTGCGACCAGGCGCATACGGTGAACCGCCTTCGATTCCTTCCAATACGTGTGGTAGCCGGTCGAACCCTCGAAGAGGACATCACCGCAGTGGCACGCACCGTAAATGGTGTTACCGCTCAGATGCAGATCCTGCCAGTCGCCACCGTACTTAGAGATAGACGAAGAAATACGGCCGTAACCGTTCTTCGAGTAGTTCGCAATCAGGTGGTCAGCGCCGCCAGTCCACACGGTCGAACCAGCATCCTGAACATCGAACTGGAACGCGTACACAATGCGGTCAGTAATGTTCAGCTTCAGCGACGGCTCCCACTCCCACTTAATATTCGAAGCGTTAGAACCATTCAGCGCCGCCAGGCGGAACGCGCGCTGGTTATTCAGCTCAGTGAAGTAACCCGCAGCGTGAACAGTCGAGTTATCGGACGCAGCGGTAATACCGTTGACCGTACCGTTAAAGTTCGGGCGCCAGTTCCAATCCACCGCACCGTTCGAGAGCTTAATACGAGCGGCACCACGCGAGTAAGCGTACGCCTTAGACGTATTGCCCTTTACATGGGTGAAGTTACCGCCAATGTAGAGGTAACCATCCTGAACCAGCAGGGTCTTCACCTGCGCGGCAGCACCATTACGGCGCTGAACCTGCACATCCCACGTGCGGTCAATCTGACCGGTGGTCGCATCCAGAATGACGAAGTGATCAACCTTCTCGCCATTAACCTCGGTGAACTCGCCACCAACCGCCAGGCGGTTATTCGGCAGAGCCTCCAGAGCCTTAATCTGACCGTTGAAAGTCGGGCGGAAGGAACGAACCAGCTCACCCGAATCCACGTTGTAGCCAGCCAGGTACGACTGGTTCACGCGCTCGCCGCCAGCAGACTCAACATACTTGAAGTCGCCACCGGTGAAGACAGTATCGCCCACCTGAGTAATAGCCTGAACGTAGGTGTTCATCTCGTTCTTCTTGCCGGTACCAGTCTGCTCACTGGTACGCCAACGAACGGGCATCGTGTAGCTATTGGGCAGAGCACGACGGTTGCTAGCGGCAGAGCCAGAACCAATCTGCGAGAAGTTCAAGTCACGCTGAGTCAGCTTCGGACGCAGGAACACCTGGGTGAAGGGGATGGAATAACCGGCGGAACCGCGCTTCTTATAAATATAAGAATCGGCACGATCATTGCCGAAGTTCACCAGCGAACCGTACGCAAAACCAATCTGGTAGCCCTGGTTCGGGTTCGCGAAGAAACGAACCGAGCTGGTGGTAATACCCGGAGCCATTTCCGAGGGAGAACCGCCCATATGAGCGGTGCGGTTAATGCCGGCACCAGTGAACTTCACGTTGCCCCAACGCTGACCGTAGCTCATCGCCCAGGTCCACTGCTCAGTCTGAGGACGCTGAACATAAACGTTCTGCCACTGAGTGCCCCTCGCATTGTGAGCACGGTGCAGACGCATGCCGTCGGGAAGGTCCTGAGGCTTAATGCCGTTCAGCAGCGCATCGACAGTGTTTGCGGGAAGCTGGACCGGAGTAAAAGCGGAAGGGCCGGTGGGGTTCTGGTGCAGCTGATTCGGGTCGCCGGTGCCGTTGTAAGACTCGGTCCAACCCTCACGACCGCGACCAATCATGACCCAGCCGCCGCCATCAGTTTCCTGATCGCAGTAGAACTGCGCCGGGCCGCTCATCTGCGGGGTGTACAGCCAGTAAGTGCCAGAGGAGGCAGAAGGATTAACCTGCTTGACCTCGTAGCAAGAGGCAGCCGCCTTATCGCTGCTGGAACCATCATGGGTTCCGGTCGCAGCCGAGGCGGGAGTAGTAGGAGTAAGAGGTGCCGCAGTGAAAGCGGTACCAAAAGCGAGTGCGAAAGCGGCCCACTTTTTAGCAGACCATGAACGGACATGGGGCTTTTCAGTGGGTTTGTTCGTGTATGTGGTTGTCATATGCGTCTTTCTGATGCGACGTTCCGGAAGAAACATCGAAAGATACGGTGAATTTAGCGCACTAGAAAAACCGCAGTAAATACTGAAAACCTGAGGTTGGTTGGAAGAGGTAAACAGAATCCGGAAGGGGATATACTGTCTGGTTTTTCTGTAAGCGTTAATGATTAGGGTACAGGATTAAGCTGTGAAAATAATGGTGCACAAAGTGCAAAGATGTCTGTGGATGTGTGATTTGCGCCCCATGTGATGAACGTTGTGGCACAGGAACAGACACGGAAGAAAACCATACTCAAATATCACCCACGAAAGCGACAACCGAGTGCAAAAAGGAATATATTCCATCACAGAGAATACAAGAGAAAAATGCCAGAAAAAGCGGACAAGTCCTACAATGGAAAAGCCGCAAAAAAAACACCCCAAAACGCACAAAAAGCACCATGAAATAAAGGCAAATTCACTCGGACGCCCCAAACCGGTACCGCCCTATACCGACCATCCATAGCAGCCCTCCACCAGCTCAACCGCCGCAAGCGAAGACCCCAGACTCAGGAGAACCCGTGAGCACCACCCGAAAAGCTACCGCACAGCCCCTCGAAGCACCCCTGCACCCCCTCCTGAACACCCTCAACCAACTCAGCAACTGGGCCGCAATCCGCACCGCTGCCTCCGTGCACCCCACCGAACGTAGCGCACGCACCCTCATCGGTGCCGTCGGAGGAACACACGCCGCGCTCATTGCTGACATCTCCGCCGCCGTACGCGCAACCACCCCCGAAGCGCTCAGCCTCATCATCGCCCCCACCGACCGCCAAGCAGAAGACCTCGCCGCAGCCCTGCGCTCCTACCTGCCCGCCGCCGACATTGCACTCTTCCCCGCCTGGGAAACCCTGCCCCACGAACGCCTCTCACCGCGCTCCGACACCGTAGGCCGCCGCCTGCAGGTACTGCGCGCCATGACCGGGGACGCGGCTAAACGCCCCCAGGTCGTTATCGCACCCGTACGCGCGGTCATCCAGCCCATCGTCACCGGCATCGAAAAACTTGAACCCGTGCACCTGGTCCGCGGCGAAGAATACCCCTTCAAGGATGTGGTGCGCGGCCTCAACGACGCCGCATACTCTCGCGTAGACCTGGTTGCCAAGCGCGGCGAATACGCTGTACGCGGCGGCATTATCGACGTCTTCCCGCCCACCGCCACCACCCCCGTACGCCTCGAATTCTTCGGCGACGAACTCGACGAAATGCGCCACTTCTCCGTCGCCGACCAGCGCACCCTCAGCGGGGGAGAAGAACTCACCGAACTCACCCTGCTGCCCTGCCGCGAACTGCTCATCACCCCCGAGGTCATGAGCCGCGCCGCACGACTGAAAGCCGACTACCCGGCAGCCGCAGCCATGCTTGAGAAGATTGCCGGCGGAATCTACGTCGAAGGCATGGAATCACTCACCCCGCTACTCATCGAATCCATGAACACCCTCACCGAGCTGTTGCCGGCTGGGTCCATGATCATTAACGTCGAACCCGAGCGTGTGCGCGCCCGCGCCGAAGACCTCGTCGCCACCAACGAAGAATTCCTCGCCGCCGCCTGGGACACCTCCGCAGAAGCCGACGCAGTAGCACCCATCGACCTCGGACAGCTCCGCATGAGCGACAGCGGATTCCGCACCATCGACCAAACCACCGCACAGGCACTCGAAGCCAAGCTCAGCTGGTGGGAAATCACCGAACTCGTCACCGACGCAGACCTGCTCGAAGATGCCGCCGCAGGCGCACTCGAAAACCAGAGCATCGCTGACGCCATCGAAGATGGCATCGACACTTACACCGTCAACGCCACCCCCGCAACCGCATTCAACGGATCCGTCGAACGCATGCTCAGCCAGGTCGGCGACCTCATCCAGCAACAGTGGACCGTCCTCGCCCTCACCAACGGCCGCGGCTCCACCGACCGCCTCATCGACCTCTTCCACTCCGGCGAAGGGGCACCCGCCGTACCCGCAGCCCGCCGAACCAGCCTCGAAGCCGACCCCGCCGGGGACCTCGAACACGGCATCGTGGAGGTCTGCGAGGCGCCCGCCTCCGCAGGCTTTCTCATCGAGGAGGCGAAGCTCGCCGTCTTCACCGAAGCCGAACTGCTCGGACGCCGCGGCACCTACGCACCCCGAGGCGCCGCCGGACAGAAATTCGCCACGCGCCGCCGCCGCAACGCGGTTGACCCGCTCGCACTGAACCCCGGCGACTACGTGGTGCACGAACGCCACGGCATCGGCAGGTTTGTCGAGATGACCTCCCGCCCGGTGGCGGGCGCCTCCCCGGTCAACGGTGTGCAGCCCATGAAGGAATACCTGGTCATCGAGTACGCCCCCGCCAAGCGCGGTGGTGCACCCGACCGCCTCTTCGTGCCCTCCGACCAGCTGGACCTGATCTCCAACTACGTGGGTGGCGAGAACCCGAGCCTGTCCAAGATGGGCGGCAGCGACTGGGCTAAGACCAAGTCCCGCGCCCGCAAGGCAGTCAAGGAAATCGCCGCCGACCTGGTGAAACTCTATTCGGCACGCCAGGCATCGCGCGGTCACGCCTTCGCCGCAGATACCCCCTGGCAGCGAGAGCTGGAAGAGTCCTTCCCCTACAACGAGACTCCCGACCAGCTCACCGCCATCCACGAGGTGAAGGAAGACATGGAGAAAGAAATCCCCATGGACCGCCTCATCTCTGGTGATGTGGGCTTCGGCAAAACCGAGGTTGCCGTACGTGCCGCGTTCAAGGCGGTGCAGGACGGCAAACAGGTTGCCGTGCTCGTACCCACGACCCTGCTCGCGCAACAGCACTACGAGACGTTTAGCGAGCGCTTCTCGGGATTCCCCGTGAAGATTCGCGTGCTATCCCGCTTCCAGAAGGCGAAGGAAACCCGCCAGATTACCGAAGAAATCGCATCCGGCGCGGTGGACGTGGTGATCGGTACCCACCGCATCCTCTCAGACAGCGTGGTGTTCAAGGACCTGGGCCTGGTCATCATTGACGAGGAGCAGCGCTTTGGCGTGGAGCACAAGGAAAAGCTCAAGCAGATGCGCACCAACGTGGACGTGCTCGCCATGAGTGCAACCCCCATTCCACGCACCCTCGAAATGTCGCTAACCGGTATTCGCGAGACCTCCACCCTTGCCACCGCGCCGGAGGAACGCCACCCTGTGCTGACCTTCGTGGGTCCGCGAACCGACAGCCAGATTACCGCCGCAATCCGCCGCGAGCTCATGCGTGAAGGGCAGGTGTTTTTCGTGCACAACCGCGTGGCTGACATCGACGATGTTGCTGCGGAAATCGGCAAGCTCGTGCCGGAGGCGCGCATCGCCACCGCCCACGGCCGCATGAGTGAATCGCGCCTGGAGCAGATTATTGTGGACTTCTGGGAGCGCCGCTTTGACGTGCTGGTGTGCACCACCATCGTGGAGACCGGCCTGGATATTTCGAACGCGAACACCCTCATTGTCGACCACGCCCAGAACTACGGTCTGAGCCAGTTGCATCAGCTGCGTGGACGTGTGGGCCGTGGCCGTGAGCGCGCCTACGCGTACTTCCTGTACCCGGTGGATAAGACCCTCGGCGAGATTGCACACGAGCGTCTGAAGGCTGTAGCGACCCACAATGAGCTGGGCGCTGGCCTACAGCTTGCGATGAAGGACCTGGAGATCCGCGGTGCCGGCAACCTGCTCGGCGGCGAACAGTCCGGCCATATTGCCGGTGTCGGTTTTGACCTGTACCTGCGCCTGGTCGGCGAGGCGGTGGCGAACTACCGCGGCGAGAAGGAAGAGCGCGAGGTCGAGACGAAGATTGACCTGCCCGTCAATGCGCATATTCCGCACACCTATATTGATTCTGAGCGTCTGCGCTTGCAGGCGTACCGTCAGATTGCTGCAGCCGACACCGAAGAGAAGATCGCGGAGGCTCGCGAGGAGCTGGTCGACCGTTACGGCGAGTTGCCGGAGGCGGTCGAGAACCTGCTTGCCGTGGCGACGGTGCGTATGCACGCCCGTGCCGCCGGTATTCATGAGCTGGTGGTGTTGGGTCCGAAGGTTCGCGTGGTAACCGCTACGCCGCTGCCGGAGTCCCGCCAGATGCGCCTGAAGCGCGTGTACCCTGGCTCCACGCACGCCCAGCCGAAGGGTATGGACACCTGGCTGACGCTGGTTCCGCGCCCGAAGACCATGCCGGTGGGCGGCAAGGACCTGGTGGACGGCGCGATGCTGCAGTGGGCTGAGAAGTTCATCAACTCGATTTATGCCGAGAAGCCGCAGGCTCTCGAGGAGTAGAGACCTACAGGGGTAGGTGTCGCCCTGTCATATCGGGCGGCCGAACCATGATGCCGAACCATGAAGATGCTCGCCGTGCAGGTTGCCACAATATGGCATATCTGCACGGCGAGTGCGTTTGCCCCGTAGGGGCGGCATAGCTCACAATTAAGGCATGACTTCAAAGGTGAACTACGCATCTCAGCGAATTGTAATTATTGGTGGTGGCCCCGGCGGCTATGAGGCAGCGATGGTGGCTGCCGCATCCAACGCGGACGTGACTTTGATCGAACGCAACGCCATTGGTGGCGCCGCCGTTCTGACTGACGTTGTGCCCTCTAAGACGCTGATCGCTACGGCGGATATGATGACCCGCTTCTCCGAGGCGGGTAGCTTGGGCATTGAAAACACGAAGGGTAAGGCGCCGCAGCTTCGTGTTGATATGGACCGCGTGAACCGCCGAGTCCGCGACCTGGCCCAGCAGCAGTCTGCCGACATTAAGCGTGCCCTGGCCTCTGCTGGTGTGAAGATTATTCACGGTACCGGTAAGCTTCTTGACCGCCACACCGTGCAGGTGACCGATGAGGCGGGCCTCGTCTACCCCCTGCACGCAGACTTTGTGCTGTTGTCGGTGGGTACGCATCCGCGTGAAATGGCGACCGGTATGCCCGATGGCGAGCGCATCCTGACCTGGACTCAGCTGTACAACCTCTCCGAGGTTCCCGAGGAGCTGATTGTGATTGGTTCGGGTGTGACCGGTGCCGAGTTCGCGTCGGCGTATAACGGTCTGGGCTCGAAGGTGACGCTGGTGTCTTCGCGTGACCGCGTGCTTCCCGGTGAGGATGAGGACGCAGCTCGCGTGCTGGAGGACGTCTTTGAGCGTCGCGGCGTGCGAGTGATGCCGCGTTCCCGTGCGGCTGCTGTTGAGCGTACTGAGGATGGCTCCGGCGTTATCGTGACCCTGTCGGATGGTCGTAAGGTTTCTGGCACTCACTGTCTGGTTGCTATTGGTTCGATTCCGAACACTGAAGATTTGGGCCTGGAAGACATCGGTGTTGAGCAGACCCCGAGCGGCCATATTAAGGTGGACGGCGTGTCCCGCACGAGCGTGAACAGCATTTACGCCGCCGGTGACTGCACGGGTGTGTACCCGCTGGCTTCCGTGGCTGCGATGCAGGGCCGTATCGCTATGGCGCACATCCTCGGTGATGCGGTGCGTCCGCTGCGCACCGATAAGGTTGCCGCGAACATCTTCACCTCCCCGGAAATTGCGACCGTGGGTGTGAGCGAGAAGGACCTTGCCGAGGGTGCCTACCGCGGTGACGCGGTGACCCTGCAGTTGAGCACCAACCCGCGCGCGAAGATGATGGCGATGCGCGATGGCTTTGTGAAGATTTTTGCTCGCCGTCACTCCGGCACCGTCATTGGTGGCGTTGTGGTTGGTCAGCGTGCTTCCGAGCTGATTTACCCCATTGCCCTGGCGGTGGAGAAGAAGCTCGCGGTGGATGATCTGGCGGATACTTTCACGGTCTACCCCTCGCTCTCTGGCTCTATTGCTGAGGCGGCACGCAAGCTGCACACTCGCGGTCTGTAAGGCTCAAAACCTGTTAGGTGCTGAGCTGGGCGTTCCCCGCCTGGCGCAGCATCCCGGAACAGTATAAAAGCGGTGGGGGCCGCCTCCTGAATTCCTTGGATTCAGGAGGCGACCCCCACCGCTTTGCCGTAGAGACGCTTTAGCCCCTGCGAAGTTTTACTTCGTGGTGCTGACAGCGTTCATGTCCACGTCACGGGTCTCGTGAGTGAGCAGGATGAAGACAACGCTCAGGATCGAGGCGAACGCCAGGTAGCCGCCCACGGCACCCACACCGTAGGAGGTGTTCAGCCAAACAGCCACAAACGGGGTCAGCGCCGCACCGAGGATGGACGCCACGTTGTAGGCGATACCGCTGGCGGTGTAACGCACGTTGGTGGGGTACAGCTCCGGCAGGTATGCGGACATGGAGCCGAAAGACAGACCCATCAGACACATACCGATAAAGATGAAGAGGGTAACTACAGCGGCGTTTGCGTTCGCACCGGTACCAACAACGGAGGGGGAGATGAACAGACCGAAGGACAGACCGAAGACAGCCATCGCGATGGTGGTCCACAGCTGCTGGGTGCGGCGGCCGTACTTGTCAGCCAGCCAACCCGAGATCGGAATGAAGATTGCGAAGCCAATAATGGAGATCAGCTGAATGATCAGGAACTCGCGGTAGGGGATAGCCAGGCCGCCCTTATCCGCCTTGCCGATACCGTAGGAGAGAACCCACGCGGTCATCAGGTAGAACAGCACGTAGCATGCCACCATGATGAAGGTACCCTGAATCATGGGCCACCAAGCGACCTTGAACGCCTCAACGAGCGGGGTCTTCACCTTCTCGTTGTTAGCGGCAGCCTTGGCGAAGACGGGGGTCTCCTCTAGCTTGAAACGAACGTACAGGCCAACGGCGACCATCACGATGGACAGCAGGAACGGAATACGCCAACCCCAGATGAGGAAGGGGTGATCAAGGTTCTTACCGTCGGTTGCGGAGTTGAAGGAAATCCAGCTGGTCAGCAGCAACATGAAGCCGTTGGCGAAGACAAAGCCGATGGGCGCGCCGAGCTGAGGCCACATGGCGGCGCGTGCACGCTTACCTTCCTCAGCGTATTCGCTGGCAAGCAGTGCCGCGCCGGACCATTCGCCGCCCAGACCCAGGCCCTGGCAGAAACGCATAATGGTCAGCATGGTCGGTGCCCACAGACCAATCTGGTGGTAGGTGGGCAGCAGGCCGATGATGAAAGTCGCCAGACCCATGGTCAGCAGCGCACCAACGAGGGTTGCTTTACGACCGATCTTGTCGCCGAAGTGACCGAAGATTACGGAACCGAGGGGGCGGGCAATGAAGGCGACGCCGAAGGTCGCGAAGGAAGCCAGAAGTTCGGTGGTTGCGTCCTTCGAGGGGAAGAACAGCACGGGGAACACAGCCACTGCTGCGGTGGCGTAAATGTAGAAATCGTAGAACTCGATGGTGGTACCAACGAGCGAGGCGAGAATAACTCGACTGCGAGGAGTCGTATTCTTCACCGATGCAGCAGACACTTTCGTGTCGGGTGCAGAGGTGCTCATAAGGAAAACTCCCGAAATGGTGAACTGTGTGTACAGGTGGAGCCGGGGCGTCCGTTACCGGTCAGCGCGTGAGGCGGGTGTGCCGTAGGCGCGTATCGGGTGCCGTGACCGCACCGGGTGGGTGCGGTGGGCGTAGGAATCTGAAAGGCTCCTCTAAAGTGCAACATTATAACTCTGTTCAGAAAAGACCCAACAAATACAGCCACTATCTGGACGTAATCGCAATAAGGGGGCCGCTCAAACCCCACAGAAGCAGACAAGAGCGGACATGGAAAATCCCCCGGAAAGATACGAGACATTACCTCATACCCTTCCGGGGGATTCGTATAGCCTATAGCGCTTGCAGTCGCGAGACCTCAGTATCGAGATAGAGCGTTACTTAATGGTCGCCAGCACCGCACCGGAGGTGACGGTATCGCCGGCCTTAGCCGACAGGCCCGAAACCTTACCCGCCTTGTGCGCGGTAATGGGCTGCTCCATCTTCATCGCCTCCAGCACCAGAATAAGGTCGCCCTCAGCGACGGTATCGCCGTCAGAAGCCGCTACCTTCACGATGGTGCCCTGCATGGGGCTGGTCAGCTCGTCGCCGCCACCCTTCGCCGCGCTACGTGCCGAACGGGACTTGCGGGTCTTGGATGCGGGCTTAGCGGCAGGCTTAGCGCCACCGCCCAGATCGGGCAGGGACACCTCCATGCGCTTGCCGTTGACCTCAACAACCACGGTGGTGCGCTCGTCCTCATCGGAGTCCACGCTGCCGGGTGCACCGGAGTACATGGGGATGGTGTTGTTGAACTCGGTCTCAATCCAGCGGGTGTGCACCTTGAACTCGCCGCCCTCAGCCGGTGCGAAGGCGGAGTCATCCAGCACGACGCGGTGGAACGGGATGACGGTGGGCATACCCTCAATGGTCAGCTCAGCCAGGGCACGGCGGGCACGCTGCAGAGCCTGCTTACGATCTGCGCCGGTAACAATGAGCTTAGCCAGCATGGAGTCGAAGTTACCGCCGATAACGTCGCCAGCCACGAAGCCCGAATCCCAGCGAACACCGGGGCCGGTGGGGACGGTCATCTTCTCGATAGTGCCGGGGGCGGGCATGAAGGAACGGCCCGCATCCTCACCATTAATACGGAACTCGAAGGAGTGACCGCGCAGAACCGGGTCCTTCTCCTCAATCTTCTCGCCGCGGGCAATACGGAACTGCTCACGAACCAGGTCCAGACCGGAAATCTCCTCGGAGACGGGGTGCTCCACCTGCAGTCGAGTGTTGACCTCAAGGAAGGAGATAGTGCCGTCGGTGCCGACGAGGAACTCACAGGTGCCGGCACCCTGGTAGCCAGCCTCACGCAGAATCGCGCGGGACGCCTCGTACAGACGCTCGTTCTGCTCATCACTCAGGTAGGGGGCGGGCGCCTCCTCAACGAGCTTCTGGTTACGGCGCTGCAGGGAGCAGTCACGGGTGGAAACCACCACGACGTTGCCGTGCGCATCCGCCAGGCACTGGGTCTCAACGTGGCGGGGCGAATCCAAGAAACGCTCGATGAAGCACTCGCCGCGACCGAACGCCGCGGTAGCCTCGCGAACAGCGGACTCGTACATCTCGACGATGCTCTCGCGGTCACGGGCAACCTTAATGCCGCGGCCACCACCACCGAATGCGGCCTTCACCGCAATGGGCAGACCGTGCTCATCCGCGAAGGCAACAACCTCATCGGCGGACTTGACCGGATCCTTGGTGCCGGGCACCAGGGGAGCGCCCACCTTCTGCGCGATGTGGCGTGCCGCCACCTTATCGCCCAGCTGGGTAATGGACTCGGGGGAGGGGCCAATCCAGGTCAGACCCGCGTCGATGCACTTCTGAGCGAACTGCGCGTTCTCAGACAGGAAACCGTAACCGGGGTGCACGGCGTCAGCGCCGGAGCGGATAGCAATCTCAATGAGCTTATCCATCACCAGGTAGGACTGCGCCGCAGTGGCACCGCCGAGAGCGTAGGCTTCATCGGCAAGCTTCACGTGCTGGGCGTCGCGGTCCGGGTCAGCGTAGACGGCGACGGTCTGCAGACCCTCATCGCGGGCTGCGCGAATCACGCGGACAGCAATTTCACCGCGGTTAGCGATCAGAATCTTGCTGACCGGGCCGGTGTGACGGCCGGGGACTGCAGTAAATTTCTTGGCGGCTTCTGCCTGGTGCTGAGTCACTTAAAGCTCTCCTTTAATCTCCTGCTCCAAGGATACATCGGCAGGATTGGCGAATATAACGCGCATCATACTGTTCTATCTTATCGATTGGTGTTCAACAATGTGTATTTCAGGGCGCGCTTTGAGACAGATTTATACTGTGGGTTGGTTCTAATTCTCTTCCTCGGGCGGTAGCCACAACTCGGTCACCGCTACTTCGCGGCGGCGCAGCATATCGCGTAGTGCGTGGATGGACAGGCCCACCACCGTGTGGAACTCACCCTCAATACCGCGAATAAACGCCGAACCGTAACCGTCCAGGGTGAAGGATCCCGCCACCCAGAGCGGCTCACCGGTAGCAATGTACGCCTCGATTTCTTCGGGGCTGAGCTCATCAAAGTGGACGGTGGCGCTGCGCAGTTCGGAAACGGTAGGCAGGTCGGAAGCAACAGGCAGTGCGGCGCCCGGCTCAATACCGCGTAAATCCACGAGCGCGTGACCGGTATGCAGTACGCCGTAGTTGCCGCTCATCGCACTGATGCGCTCGCGTGCCGCCTCCGCCGTGTGGGGCTTGCCGTAGGCGACTCCCTCAAACTCGAAGACCGAATCGCATCCCAGAACCAGCGCATCGCGCACACCCTCGGCGGCAAGTTCAGCGGCAACTGCCTGCGCCTTCAACTGCGCCAGCAGGGAGGCGGTTTCAGCCGGGGTGAGTCCCGCACGTCCCTGCGCTCGCGCCTGTTCGTTGGCGGTAGCGAGCGCGGCGTCCTCATCTACGGAGGAGACGCGCACCGTGAACGCGATGCGGGAGTCCTCCAGGAGCTTGCGGCGAGCCGGGGAGGCGGAGGCAAGAATCAGTCGGGTCGATGAAGCGCTGGTAGTCATGGGTTCTATTTTAGAGCGTTGCCGGTGAGTTTTACTCTCGGGTGCAGATTGAGAATCACTAGATGGAACCCTCCGCCGGTGCGTCAGCGTTGAACACGGGTCCTTGGCCTAATCTGGGGGGCGTAACCTGGGGGCGGAGCATCGAGCTCGAAAGGCATAAAACCGGCGGGCATAAAAAAGAGCGTGTCCCATCCCCCTCAACCACGTAGGAGATGGAACACGCCGTTCAAAATCATAACTCTTCTCAAGAATTAAAGAAAAGAAGAATCAATCGTGACGTTTTTATGACGTTTGACAAATATACTTCGCCCATGCTGGGGGCATGGGGGGGGGAGAGAGAGAAGCTGCACGGCGCTAAGCGGTACCGCCTAGCGCCGTGTGCGTGAGCCTTCGTCAGATTAGCGGTGTGCCGCGGCGGTGTTGTCTTCCACCTCGTGAAGTCGCTGCGCCTCGCCGGCGATGCGCTCATCGTAGAATTCCTGAGCCACGAAGCCGCCCTCCGAACGGGGAGCGTTGTAGAGCTCCTCATCCAAGATGCCCTCGCGGCGAGCCACAATCGCGGGAACCAGAGCTTGACCGGCAACGTTCAGGGCGGTACGACCCATGTCAACGATCGGGTCAATCGCCAGGAGCAGACCCACACCGTCCAGCGGCAGACCCAGAGTGGAAAGGGTCAGGGTCAGCATCACGATAGCGCCGGTCGTACCGGCAGTCGCTGCCGAACCGAGCACGGACACCATCACAATCAGCAGGTACTGGGTGAAGTCCAGCTGAATACCGTAGAACTGAGCTACAAAGATTGCGGCAAGAGCCGGGTAAACCGAAGCGCAGCCGTCCATCTTAGTGGTTGCACCCAGCGGAACGGCAAAGGACGCGTAGGCGCGGGGAACACCCAGGTTACGTTCTGCAACGGTCTGGGTCATCGGCATCGAACCCATCGAAGAGCGGGACACGAAGCCCAGCTGGAGCGCCGGCCACACGCCCGAGAAGTACTGTCGGACCGACAGACCGTTCGCGCGAACAATAATCGGGTAGACCACCAGGAAGACCAACAGCAGGCCAATGTAGAGTGCGATAACGAACGCGACCAGCGAACCCATCGACGCCCAACCGTACGCGAACACTGCCTTAGCAATCAGACCCACGGTACCCAGCGGTGCCAGGCGAATAATCCACCACAGAATCTTCTGAATAATCGCCAGGGCGCTCTTGACCACGTCAATGAACGGCTTGGCCGCCTCGCCGACCTTCAGCGCGGCAATGCCGACCGCACCGGAAATGACCAGAATCTGCAGTACGTTAAAGGATGCCGACGCGGTGATGCCGGAATCACCGGACTTAGCGCTGACGCCCAGACCCAGGAAGTTCACCGGGATTAGACCGGTCAGGAATGCGGTCCACGAACCGGTCGAGCCGGTGTACGCCTTGCCCTGCACCTGTGCGCCCACGCCCGGCTGAACGATCAGGCCCATCGCAATACCAATGAGCACCGCGAAGAACGCGGTAATCGCAAACCAGATGAGCGTGTTAACCGCCAGGCGTGCCGCGTTCGTCACCTGCGACAGGTTAGAGATGGAGGCAACCACGGCGGTGAAAATCAGCGGAACAACGGCCGCCTTCAGCAGAGTGACGTAGGAGGAGCCGATGGTATCTAAGGTCACCATGAGCCAGTTGGGGTTGCTCTTCGCGTCCCCACCCAGTGCGAGGGCGAGCGCGCCGAGAACAATACCCAGAATGAGTGAGGCAATGATTTGGTTGCCGAAAGAAGTAGCCCACTTGGGCAGACGTGAACGAGATGATGCATGCGGTGTAGACATGTGGCATACTCTAAAACTTTTGCGCGCTCCGGCGCGAGTTTGTGTGAAGAAGTGTTTCAACCCGGTGCAGTGTGGGGGATACGTGACGAACTGTGACCTTCCGGCTGTACTTTCCGGCGGTACCTTTCGGCTGTACATCCCGCTGCCCAACCAGCAACGCCGCCACCAGTGCCGCCAGTTGCCACCCCCCATAGGCGGTTAAATCGGCTGATAGTTAATTAGGAATTGCCGCAAAAGCAAACAGAAAGGAAACAACTGCGCAACATGCGGCGAAGCTTGCTGAGATTTTGCCGTCAGCTAATAATCCGAAAGCTAGGGCTTGATATGCTGGAACCACACCGATAGTCCGGCGAAAGTCGCCGGATGATGCTGTACCCACTCAGCTTCATGTACGCGTTGAGCGTTACGCCACGCACCACCTTTCAAGGAGAGATGCATGAGTTCTGCTCCCCAATACCCCGGCGGAACCACCACCCCTAACGGCCCGAAGAAGCCCCGCAATCGCATGGAAGCGGTTGCAGATTTCGCTACCCGCGCCGCACAGACCTCAGCCCAGCAGACCCTGAACCTGGGTGCGACCCGCCCCGGCATCGCCAAGATGATTGCCGTAGCGGGTGCCGGCGTGCTACTGGTTGGCGGTGGCATCTTCGCCTACAACTCCATGCACCAGGAAGAGAACGCATTCTTGTCGCAGGGCGAAGAGTACGCCCGCGTCTGCCAGGACGCGAAGACTGGCCTGCGCGTGGAAGATAGCGAATGTGAGAAGGCAGGCGTTCAGGAGCCGACCGACTCATCCAGCAGCGATTCCTCGGGCTCGTCGAGCTCGTCGGGTTCTTCCGGTTCCTCCAGCTCCTCGGGCTCTTCTGGGTCGTCGGGCACTTCCGGTTCGACCACCACTCACAATAATTCGAATGCGTTCCTTTGGTACTACCTAGGTCGCCAGAGTGCCGCAAACTCCACCGGCACCCCCACGGTTCCGGGTGTGGGTACTAAGCTCTCCGGAGGCAGCACCACCCGCCCCAGCAACGGCACCGTCTACAGCGGCGTGTCCTCCAAGGGCGGTAGTTTCGAAGACTCCTACCGTAGTGCGAAGAAGTCCTCCACCGTCTCCTCGGGTAAGGTGACCAGCACCAATAACTCCGGTAAGACCTCTTCGGTGCGTAATAAGACCACCGGCTCGGTCTCCAGCGGTAAGCAGGGCACCAGCAATAGCGGCAGCACCGGCTCCTACAGCAAGTCGAACACCTCTAAGTCCGGCTCCAAGTCGGGTTCGTCCTCGAAGTCTGGCTCTTCGTCGAAGTCCGGTTCTTCGTCGAAGTCCGGCAGCAAGGGCGGTTTCGGTGGCGGCTCCAAGTCCGGTGGCGGTACCTCCGGCGGCTAAGCCATAAGCCATCACACTAAATGCGGGCAGGGACTGAACGGTCCCGCCCGCATTTTCCTCACTATTTTCCAATCACTACTTCGAAGGAGCCTAGCCCCTCATGCGCCGTGAAGAATTTCCCGTCGGCCGACCCGACTGGGAGAACGTCATCATTGAGGAAGGCCTCACCTACAGCGTGGACGGCCCCCACGACACCGACCACTATTGGAACGAATACGCCGCCTACATTTTCAGCCCGCAAGAAATGGACTTCCTGCGTGTTCAGGCGGAAGAAATGCACCGCATGTGCCTGGAAACCGTCGAGTACATTGCCTCCGGCGCGTTCGGCACCCTCGGTCTACCCCAGGCGGCGTTCAACCTCGCCGTAGAATCCTGGAACCGCCGCGACGCCGACTTCTACGGACGCTTCGACTTCATCTACTCCGGTGTGCCCGGCGACCCCATGAAGCTGCTCGAATACAACGCCGACACCCCCACTGGCATCGTGGAGGCGGCAGTCAGCCAGAAAACCTGGGCGAAAGACCAGCGCCTCGATACCCGCGGCTACGCCCACTGGGGTGAAATCGGCGAAGCCTTCACCAACCGTTGGCGCCACATCTTCGCAGCCGAAATTGCCGCCGGCGTGCAGCCCGTACTGCACCTGGCGCACGTGAGCCCCGAGATTGACGAGAACAACGAGGACTACAACAACCTCTGGCTCATCGCCTACGCGGCGCAGCAGGCGGGCATCAAAACCCACATGATGCCCATCGACGAAGTCATCTTCAACGAGGACACCAAGAGCTGGGAGGACGCACAAGGCCGCGCCATCACCAACCTCTTCAAGCTCTACCCCTGGGAAGACCTGGTCACCGACAGCGAAGCAGGCTACGACAAGCTCCTCTTCGCCTACCACGGCGCCATGGACCGCTGGATTGAGCCGGCGTGGAAGATGTTCCTCTCCAATAAGCTGCTGCTTGCCGCGCTCTGGGATAAGTACCCCGGCCACCCGAACCTCGTACCCACCTACGCGGGTCACCGCGGCGGCATGCGCAACTGGGTTCGCAAACCCATCTTCGGACGCGAAGGCGACGGCGTAGAAATCTACGCCCCCGACTACGACGTCTTCATCAAGCCCGAAGACGACGACTTCTTCGCCAACGCCCCCGAAAGCGAATTCATCTACCAGGAGTACATCCCGGCACCGCGCTACGAGGGCATCATCAATCCGGTCAGCCACCCCATTCTCGGCGTGTGGGTGGTCGATGGACGCACCGTAGGCGTGGGTATCCGCGAATCGAACGGCGCGCTCACCGACTACTGGTGCCGCTTCGCCCCGCACCTGGTGGATCTGAACGACTCCTCCGGCATGGGATTCGGCACCATGGACCCCGGTGCCGCAAACTTCGGATAGCCTTCAGACGACACGAAAACACAGCGAAGCCCCCGCCTCAGCCACAAAGCTGAAGCGGGGGCTTCGTCTATAGAGCTCCTAATCTCAAGGCTCCAGTTCAGAGACTCCAGAGATCCACTCAACGAGGAGCGAGCAGACTAGAGGCTACTCGTCGTCCTCATCGTCGTCATCCTCAGTGTCCAGAGGAAGCATCATTTCATCGGTCAGGGCGCGGCGCAGAGTATCCAGACCCACCGAGCCGAGCAGAAGAGCACGCGTATGGAACGCACGCATGTCATCGCCGCGGCGCACAGCCTGATCGCGCAGCTCCAGCCAGAGGCGCTCGCCAATCTTGTAGCTCGGCGCCTGACCCGGCCAACCCAGGTAACGCAGGAACTCGAAACGCAGGTGACCCTCGGACTCGTCCAGGTTCAGCTTCAAGAACTCGTAACCCAGCTCAGAAGTCCAGATGGTGCCCGGCTCAACGCCCAGCTGCTCTGCCCACTCCGCGGGAATCGGCATCTCGCAGTGAACACCAATATCGAAGACCACGCGGGCGGCGCGCATACGCTGAGCGTTCAGCATGCCCATGCGGTCACCCGGATCCTTCAGGTAGCCCAGTTCCTCCATGAGGCGCTCGGCGTACAGCGCCCAGCCCTCACCGTGACCGGACACCCACAGCATGTTCGTACGCCAGGAGTTCATGGTGCCCTGCAGTGCCGTAGCAATCGCAATCTGCAGGTGGTGGCCCGGAACGCCCTCGTGGTACACAGTGGAGGTTTCACGCCAGGTAGTGAACGTATCCTCACCCTCGGGAACCGACCACCACATGCGGCCCGGACGCGAAAAATCGGGGGAGGGGCCGGTGTAGTAAATACCGCCCTCGTTCGTCGGCGCAATGCAGCACTCAATACGGCACATGGGGCCGCCAATTTCAAAGTGAGTATCCGCCAGGTTCTCCACCGCGGCGTCGGCGAGCTTCTGCATCCACGCCTTCAGCTCATCGGTGCCGTGCAGCTGACGTGCCGGATCTTCATCGAGCAGCTGCTTCGCACGCTCAATGCTTGCGCCCGGCTCAATCTCCTCGGCAACCTCACGCTGACGAGCGATAATGCTCTCCAGCTCCTTCACGCCCCAGGCGTAGGTCTCGTCCAGGTCAATGGTGGTGCCCAGGAACGAACGGGAGTGCAGGCTGTACGCCTTACGGCCCACAGCATCGCGGGAGGGCGCGACCGGCTGCAGCTTCTCCACCAGGTAGCTGTTGAGGCGGCGGTAGCCTTCCTTCGCAGCCTCGGCACCGGCGGCTGCCTCATCCTTCAGGGCGGGGACAGCCTCGGCGACCTCAGCCGCCAAATCATCAAAGAAACCACCGGGAGCGTAGTACGCGGCGGTCTGCTCAATGACAATATCCACCTGGCGGCGCGGGGCGACCTTGCCCTCTTCACGAGCCGCCTCAAGAGTCTGGATGTAGCCCTCCAGCGCCTCGGTCACGCGGTGCATACGACCAATAATGTGCTCCCAGTCCTGCTGGGTGTTGCGCTTCATCAGGTCAAAGACCGAGCGCACCTCCTGCGGGACGGAAGCAATATTGTTCATCTGCCAGCCACCAAAGCCAGCCTTGTACTGCTTGCGGTACAGGCTCAGGCGTTCCTGCAGAGCATCCAGGGTGACCAGGTCAACGTCATCAATAGGCAGGACGTTATCGACCTTCTTCAAAGTCTTCTTCGTAAGGCGCGCAAAAGCCTTCTCACCGGCGGGCGAGTAGTCGGGGTACAGAGTCTCTACGCCTTTACGGCCAAGCTCGGTCGCCTGGACGGGGTTCAGGTCGAGAATCTTTTCAAAATATTCGTTAGCAATCTGATCGACGTCGGTCAGCGAGCGCTTCAATCGGTAGATGCTGGGAAGTTCCTGGTAAGTGCTCATGTTCATATCCTAACGCAGGGGTGTGCCTTCAACCACGATTTTCGGTGATTTGGGTCGCTTAAACCGGCAATATTACGGGCTGAACAGCACCGAATGCGAGGAAAACGGCTCACCTGTGGACAACTCACCGGGGCGCAGGCGCGAAAATGCCCCGGCTTTCTCCCACCTGAACGTGCAGGAAAGAGAAGACCGGGGCGCCCCCAAGATAGGCTAAAAGCTGCTAGCTGGCGAAGTATTCGCCGTTGAGTTCCAGCAGACCGTTCGTGCCCTCAACCACGCCGAGGCGGTGGGCAATGAGGCGGTCCTGCAGCTCATCGCCGGATACCAAGTCCACCAGAATATTCGGGTACTTGGTCGAGCAGCGGATGAACTCGTCGTACGCCTCATCGCTGAACGGTGCGTTCGTGATGAAGGTGCCGAGCTGACCACCGCGGGCGTGAATCGCCAGGAAGAACGCGGTAATATCCTGCGGCTGAACGCTTGCGGACAGAACACCGCCAGCTGCCGGGCGCAGGGTACGCACGTAGAATGCACGTTCTTTTTCGCCGGTGGCGGGGATTGCCACGCCGTCCACGCTCTGAGCTTCCAGAGCCTCTACCGTGTAGCCGCGCATCAGGAACAGATCGAAACCAATGCTACGGAAACGCTCCTCAGACACCTGCGCCAGTGCCGGAGCCAGCGCCTCACGGCGGAAGACCTGACGGTAACGCTTCAGAGCCTCACGCACCTGAGTGGCAGCCACCTGCAGCGCGGTCGAGGGCTCAACAGTCGAACCAGCGGGAGCGGACATAGCAGTAGCGGAAACAACCGGCTGAACGGGAGCTGCAACGGGTGCAGAAACAGCAGGAGCGGGCACGGCAGGCTGGGCGGTAGCCGCAGCGACCGGTGCCGGAACCTCAGCGGGCACCTGGATAGTAGCCGGCTGGGTAGTAGTTGCCACCGGCGAACCAGCCGGACGCGCCAACAACGCCGGAGAAGCACCCGGCACCGGAGCCAACGGCTCACGCGAAGCACCCTCACGAGCCGCCAGGCGAGCCTGACGCTCCGCCGCGCGCGCCTCCTTAGCAGCCTGAAGAGCCTCCTCACGAGCCTGCAACTCAGCCGCAATATCCTGAGGCAGCTTGTGCTTGAGCGACTGCGGCGGTAGCGGCGCCATGCGGGCGGTCACCGCCTCCGGAGCACCCTCCGGGAATCGCTTGAGCAGCTCCTTACCCGCCTCGCTCAGCTCATAACGCTCCGGGTTCTTGCGGGAGGTACGACCGGTACCCTCACGCAGAGCATTCAGGTAGCGTTCGCCCTTGAGCACGTGCATCGCCACCGAATAGCGGTTACGCAGACGCGGGGTCAGCTTATAACGGTGCGGAGCAATCTCACCCTGCAGGTACGGGATATCCAGGGCGAGCTTCAACTCATCGTAGATGTCGTAGTAGGAGATACGCGGGTTCTCCTCCACGAGCTTCAGAATCGGGTACAGCAACTGATGCGGGTACGGCAGAGCATCCACCGCTGCAGGATCCAGCAGAGCCGAAGCCACCAGCTTCTGAACGCTCGGCTCAACCATCTGCGCCAAAGCCGGTGCAAACGCAGGACCCAGCGAGTAGACGGTCTCACGCTCGGAGAGGTAGTGGTGGGCGATCAGCACATCGTAGAGGTAATCCTGCGCGTCAATCTGCACAAAATAGGGGTTCGAGGTCGCCTGCTGGATGCGCTCGTCGCGGTCAAAGACCTGCTCCAGGCTCGGAAGGCTCAGCTCCACATCGGCGCCGTGGTCGTTGAGGGTGTCGAGCAGAAGAACGCCCATATGAGTCAGCAGAGCGTCAGTTGCGGCAATATCCTCAGCCGTAATGGAGGCGCCCTCATCCTTCACCAGCGCCAGTACGGAGCTCAGCTCGCTTGCGGGCACGCCAGTCTCCCCGTGGCGTGCCACCAGATCCTTCGCCGAAGGCGACAGCGAGTACAGCGTCAGCGGCGAATCCGTGTGCTCGTGAATGGTCTTGGTGCGCAGGTAGCCCTCACGGGTCAGCAGGCTCAACGCCTGAGCAATCACCGGCTCCACGATGCGCTGCTCCAGATACGACAGACCGTACCAACCCTGCACGAAACCGCACTCACGCAGCACCAGCTCGCGAATCTTCACGGGCGCCGCCGCAGGGTAGGACGGGGTAACGCTCAGGACAATGGGCAGAAGCTCACGCACCGTAATGTGCGAGAGCAGAACCGGGTAGAACTGCTTCAGATAGTGCAGGTACACGCCGCTCTGCAGAGGCAGAACCGGCAGAAGAGCCTGCGCCTGCTGTTCCTTCGGGGTACCCAAAAGCTCACGGCCAGCCTCGCTGAGGGTGTAGTGCAGGTTGCCCGGATGCAACTGGCTGAGGGACACCTCAAGATAATCAGCATTGACCAGCGCCGCAATCAGCTTATTGAGTGCCTCACGGAAGAGGACATTGTCACCGACCGCAATGAAACGCTGAGTCATGTTGAAACCCAGGTCCACGCCAACCGGGGTGTACATATCGGGGAAGAAAACCTTCTCGCCACGATCCTGCGCGCGCTCAAAATGGCGGAGCAGAGAGAAAGCCGCCGCAACGCTGAGAGTGCGTGCTTCCTCGGGTAGAGCCTCCCACGAGGTTTCCTGCTGCAAAGAGTGCAATTCGGAATGATCGATATGGAGCATTGTTTTATTCACAAAAGCCACGCCGGGCTCCTTATCTAGTGTTATTTATCGTGCAGGCGTTCTTCATAAAGTGCAGTCATGCGAACGGGAAAATAATCACGAAAGTGAGCGGCACCATCTTTATTTTTGGGCCGGCACTTTGAAATCCCGCAGTGAAGAGAAGCGAAGAGAAGCAGGGTAGGTAGTTTTTTCTCAACCCGTCCCGCTTACGCACCGTCTTCAACGACGAACACTTCAGAAAAGAACGCTATAAATTGGGGTGAAGTGTCTAGACCGTCACGGGTATATTCACTTCGTGAAATAATGCGAAGAATATATAACGCATTACCTTCATTATTGTATCGGCTGGTTCGAGAAATAACCTAGATTTCTAAAACCAGCCGATATGTGAAAAATATCCTCAAGGAAAAGTGAAAATACATTAAGTGAAATGACGTGGGAAATGCATGAAGGCCAGAGATATTCGGAGAGAAATAACTCGCCCCAGAAACACCCCGGCTACTCCAAGCCGCGGGCAAAATACTCCTCGTCAATGCGGTAACCGCACTCGCCCTCACCATCAAGAACACCCACACGGTGACGAATCATCAGCTCCACCAACTGGTGTCGATCAACCAGCGCAATATTGCGAGCGCCGGGCAAACCCTGCAAATACTCGGGAACCGGATGCGCAAAAGCACCGCAGGTCACCAAAACACCCTGCAGGCCGCCGTGCAGAAGCACTGCACCGGCAAGCTTCTGAATCTCGTTGGGGGTGACCTTCATAGTTCCGCAATAATGCTTCACCTGAATATAAATCGGCGCGAAATCCAGGCCATCAGAATAGCGGGCAATAACGTCAACACCCTTATCATCAGCACCGCCGGTTACCTCGGTGTTAAAACCAAGAGCCGTAAAAATATCGGCAACAATCTGCTCAAAATATTCTGGCGTCACCGCGTGAATATGCTGAATCAAATCCTGCGTAAAATGCTCCGCGAACTCAGCCTGAGCGTGAATCACCGGCGAATCGCTGGCACGCAAAATAATATCCAGCGGAGACTGACCGGCAGGCCAGGTCTCGGCAGTACCCGCAGAATTCAAAGCATGCGCAAGATGCGCCGCGCCGGTTGCCTCATAAGCAGCGGTGGCGGCATCAGCATGATCAGCGCCTGAGAAATGCGGCAGAGCATGAAGGACGCCGGTATCAGGAGTGCCAAAAATGAGGCGATGCTCCTCCTGCGCATTCTCCAGTAGCGCGTTCGCCTGCTTCTTCAGCTTCTTCACGCTTTTTGCCGTCAAACTCTGAGAGCACAACGCCTGCACCTGCTTCACCACACGCGGCGGCACCGAACCGTGCAGATGCGGGGTGCAGGTCAGCTCGGCGCCCAGGGGAGTGAGCAGGTACTTCCTCTTCTCCCACGGGGTCAAACGAGGCATAAGCTGGGCATAACGAAGTGCCACCAAGATTTTCAAGGTGGTACGCACAGCCACCGCAAAATCGGTGGATTCAAGAGCCGGTAGGTTCTTCTTCGACCCCAATGCCTTAGTCTGCTGCCGCAACTGCTCGCTAACATAGGCGGCGGTGCGGGGCACAGTCTTCGACAAGCGCCGTAGCGTCGGCAACAGAAGCGTGATATAGACATCCGGTGGGGGCCTATGGTTTTTATTCAGCATCTTTGCCATGGTCCCTGCCAATTTACTAACACTATTGTGATGGTATATACATCGTAGCATCAGGGCGTATCATCATCGCTTTATCGTTTCTAATATGACAAAACCGCAAGAACCAGCGCATTAGATGTTCAATAACGCAATATAAATCTTGAATTTGAGGCAAAACAATATATTCCCGTCACACCGGCTGGCGTGACGGGAATATAAGAAGCATAGTTAGCAGCCCGCATTACATGGGGCGAGCGCGCCTCCACGAACCGGGGCCGGGACGCAACGAAACACCCAGGCGCTGACCGCGGTTCAGGATGCGCGAAGCGGCACCCACCAGCAAGTTCTGCTCCTGCTTTGCGGCGCTCGCCTGCATCATCGCAACCACAGCGGTGAGGGCGGCAATCTCCTCCGGAGTGGGGGAGCCCTTAACCACCTTCAGTAGAGGCTCCTGCTCAGCGTCAGTATCTACCGAAGGCTGAGCAGAATCCTTCGGCGGGGCGCTGGATGCGGTATCCGCGTGCGCAGAAGAATGTGCGGAGCTACGCTCAAGCTGCTCGGCGCTCTCAGTAGCCTCCGAACTATCCTTCTTTTTACCGAATGAGAAATAACTCAGCGGGTTGTAGCCTGCCAAAGGCACGCCTCCTTAGAAAACCTAAAATCCTGGGAATGCCCGCGCCACAAATGGTGCGGGCACAAGGGAAGCCTACAGCGGGATGTTGCCGTGCTTCTTTGCCGGGGTAGACGCACGCTTATCGTGCAGGGCACGCAACGAGGAAATAATACGCACGCGAGTCTCGCTCGGGGCAATAACCTCGTCAATGTAACCCAGCTCAGCAGCTTGATACGGGTTCAGCAGCTCTTCCTCATACTTGGTGATTAGCTCAGCGCGGCGAGCCTCAACATCGCCACCCTCAGCCGCCAGAGCAGCCAGCTCACGACGGTACAGAATATTCACCGCACCCTGAGCACCCATCACGCCAATCTGAGCGGTGGGCCACGCCAGGTTAATATCGGCACCCAGCTTCTTCGAACCCATCACAATGTACGCGCCGCCGTATGCCTTACGGGTAATGACGGTAACCAGCGGAACGGTTGCCTCCGCGTAAGCGTAGAGCAGCTTAGCGCCGCGGCGAATAATGCCGTTGAACTCCTGATCGGTACCGGGCAGGAAGCCGGGAACATCCACAAAAGTCAGAATCGGAATGTTGAACGCATCGCAATGACGCACAAAACGGGCGGCCTTTTCGGATGCAGAAATGTCCAGGCAGCCGGCGAACTGCATCGGCTGGTTCGCAACAATACCGACCGTGCGGCCCTCAACGCGGGCGTAACCAATCATCACGTTCGGGGCGTACAGCGCCTGCATCTCCAGGAAGTGGCCGTCATCCACGACGGACTCAATGACCGCGCGCATGTCATAAGGCTGGTTCGCCGAATCCGGAATGAGGGTATCCAAATCCAAATCGTCTACGGTTACCACGGGTTCCTGGTCATGCTCCAGGGGCAGGGGCTCCGCAAGGTTGTTCGAGGGCAGGAACTCCAGGAGCTCACGCACAAAGTCGAAAGCGTCTTCCTCATCCTCAGCCAGGTAGGTGCTGGTACCGGTCACAGCGTTATGCTGACGCGCACCGCCGAGGGTTTCCATGTCCACGTCTTCGCCGGTCACGGTCTTAATGACGTCCGGGCCGGTAATGAACATGTGCGAAGTCTCATCCACCATGATGATGTAATCAGTCAGGGCGGGGGAGTACGCGGCACCGCCAGCGCAGGGGCCCATAATGACCGAAATCTGCGGAACCACACCGGAGGCGCGCACGTTCATGCGGAAAATATCGGCAAACATCGCCAGGGAAGCCACGCCCTCCTGAATACGGGCGCCACCACCATCGTTAATGCCGATAACCGGGCAGCCGTTCTTCAGAGCGAACTTCTGCACCTTCACAATCTTCTCGCCGTTGACCTGCGAGAGGGAACCACCGTACACGGTGAAGTCCTGCGAATACACGGCAACCAGGCGACCGTCCACGGTGCCGTAACCGGAGACCAGGCCGTCACCCAGAGGCTTCTTCGCCTCCATGCCGAATGCGGTGGTGCGGTGGCGGGCGAGGGCGTCAAACTCTACGAAAGAACCCTCGTCCAGAAGCATGTCGATGCGCTCGCGGGCGGTGTTCTTGCCGCGTGCGTGCTGCTTCTCAATAGCTGCCTCACCGCTGGGCGCGAAGCTGCGCTCTCGACGTGCATAAAAATCAGCGAGCTTACCGGCGGTGGTGCTCAAGTCAAAATCCTGCTGGAGGTTCTCGGACATTATTCCTCGTTCCTGCTCCACCCGATCGTCGGGAGCCAGTGGTTGCGGTGATAGGGTGCTCAGGTGCCCGAAGAGCACTCTTGAACAACGTGCATATCTTTCAACTATAGTGCGAACTAGCGCACATATGCCAGATGAGGAGCCAGAATATCAACACTAGATACACTTTTATGCACTCAGTACCCAAGAAGGTGCATATAGTAAACGAAAAGTGCGAAAGCGCGGCTCAAAAGAGCGCAGAAAACCCCCTTTTCGCTTCGGCAATCCTTGCCGACGGAAAGGGGGTTTACGTTCAAGCTTTTCCAGCGTGAAGCGGTGCTCGATCTTAGATGGTGCCCAGAACCGGGTTCCACTCGGTCACGGTGTGAGACAGAACCGCGCCACCAACGTTCATCGGGTCGTTAGCCACAATCTTTTCGGCTGCCTCAGCGGAATCAACCTTTGCAATCAGCAGAGCGCCAGCGGGGGTCTCGCCGTCCAGCAGAGGACCCGAAACGATTAGGTTGCCCGCCTCAATCTGCGAACCAAGGTATTCGCGGTGAGCCGGACGGTACTTCGCCTGCTCCTCGGGAGCTGCGTAAACGTAAGTAATTGCGTAATAAGCCATAGCGGTCTTCTTTCGAGCAGAGCGGAGGAACCTCCGCAGCCGGTCGGTGCTTGATGCACCCTCACTGTCTAATGTACCGTCTCGGGCGCCGGGTGGGCATCACCGGCGGCAAGAAATTGATATGGTGAGAAATCAATGTGACTCAGCGGAAACCGGCAGATTACGGCGGCGGGTTGATAACGGGTCGGCGTATCGCAGGGCTGATTGAGGTCGGGCAGAAAGGTATGGACTATGGAGAAGAACATGAACACCCAGAGCGATCATTCGGTTTTGGATGCGCCGCGCATCCGCACCGTGGCACTGGACGCGGGCTACTGCAGCGTAAACCTCTACGACGAAGTGGACTCCACCACCACCCGCGCCCGCGAACTACTCATGGGCGGCACCGACCCCGAACGCGAACAGCTCGGCGAGCTTTCCGTCTACGCCAGCCTCTACCAAAGCGCTGGACGCGGCCGCCTCGCCCGAGCCTGGACCGCCCCTCCCGGAGCCTGCCTCGCCGCAAGCATCGTGGTGCGCCCGCACGCCTCCGCAGACCTGCTCACCCGAGAACTACCCGAAGACAGCTACCACTGGCTGACCCTCATCGCCGGGCTCAGCGTGGTCGATATTTGGCGCGGCTATGGCGTGGACGCCGCCCTCAAATGGCCCAACGACGTCATCGCGCAGGGTGCTAAGGGCTGCGGAATCCTCGCCCAGCTCGTTCCCGAAAGCGGTGCTAACGAGGGGCAGCGTAGCATCATCGTGGGCATCGGTCAGAACACGAATATGTCTGCCGAACAGCTACCCGTACCCACCGCCACGAGCCTGAGCCTGTGCACCGGTGCCGTGGTTGACTCCTCCGAGGTGCTCACCCGACTCTTGAGCATCTTCGCCCGCCGCTACCGCGCCTTCGTGCGCGCCGGCGGTGATCCCGAACGCCCCGACCCCCTCAACCCACAGAGCATCAGCCTGCTCGACCAGGCACGCGCCTCCACCGCAACCCTCGGAGCCAGCGTGCGCATGAGCCTGCCCGACGGAAGCACCGTAGAAGGCATTGCCGAAGACCTCGATGCGCAGGGGCGCATCCTCATTCGCCGCGAGGACGGAACCATAGAGCCCTACGCGGTGGGCGATATTGAGCATCTTCGCCCCGCCAACGGTAGCTACGGAGATTTTCAGCAGGCACACTAGAACCAACCTATAAAGTTTCTGCCCATAAAATTTTGCCCGGCACAGCAACACTGAATACGCCCGCACCACCTCAAACCGGCGCCTCCAGCCGGGACATAACAACCAGCACAGCTAAGGAACACCATGCGCCTGCGCGGAAAACTCAACCCCGGTGAGCATGTCATCATCGCCACCCGACAGCACTACGGTGCACTGCTACCCGCGCTCGCCTACCTGCTGGTTGCTATCGCCGCATCTACCTTCGCTTCCACGGCACGGTCCTCACCGATTCTGTGGACTCTCGGCACGATGTGTGCGGTGGGTGCCCTGCTTGGTGCTGTGCGTACTGCCTGGCGGTGGGTTACCACCTACTACCTGCTGACCACCCATCGGCTCGTAGTGCGCCGCGGTGTGATGACCCGTAGCGGAGACGAATCCCTCTACCTGGATTCCATGGGCGAGCGCTGGGCAAAACAGCGTGGCCCGGGCGCTTGGTTGGGCTACGGTTCGGTGTACGTGGTATGCCGCGGGGTGCACCACCGCCTGACCTACGTGCCCGACCCCAAGCGTTTCGAAAAAGAAATTAAATCCGCTCGACGCGACTACTACGCCCTGCGTTCCCGCTACATTTAGCCCTCTCTGGGGTGCCTCCTCCCACTACAAGGAGGGCGGACCGGTTGGCTCGGAGCCTAACCCGGCACCTAAAATCAGCCGAAAAAATGCGGATTAGAGTATTCTTAAATGTGAATTACTCCACTAAAATATCTTTGGGTGTGGAGGCTTTGACGCCCAAAACACCGCAGTGGAGGGTATATTAACAAGGCGCTATACAGTGAAGCAGTGCACAGTCGACGCACGGCACACACCAGTGCATCCGCACGGCAGAACAGATGATCCGGCAGATATGAAAGGAGCGGCAGCGGCAATGAGCACGGCAGACCATCATGAACCTGCACACTCTCCGCAGGGCACCGGTGCCACCATGGGCCCCGAAACCCAAATGCTGAACCTCAAAATTCTGCAGAACCTCGCCCAGAACAATATCTACCGCGACGAGGAATCCAAGGCAGGAATCCGAGCCCTCGAAAAGTCGCTCCTGGGACAGGGTCGCCGCTACACCCCCGTAGAAGCTGCAGAGTGCGCCGGACTTCCCCTCGAAACCGCCCAGCGTATCTGGCACAATGTGGGCTTCCCGACAATCCCCAACCACTCGCCCTACTTCACTGAAACAGACGTGCAGATGCTCGCCGACCTGCAGAAGTTGGACGCAGACGGCGACATTCGCATGGAATATGTGGCATCCCTCGTGCGCGCTGAAGGTCAACTGACCGACCGTACCGTCGCCTGGCAGATTGAGGCGCTCGTGCACAACATTATGGTCACCGAAAACCTCAGCGATAATGATGCCCGCCGCAAGCTCCTCAAAGACTTCCCGCGTTACCTCGAGGTTCTCGAGCGTCTGGCGCTCTACGCATACCGTCGCCAGATGTACGCCGGAATCCTGCGCCTGGGATTGCGCGAAAACAACGTGACCACCT
>ERZ1674176.39-NODE-39-length-39058-cov-22.582519_pt1 | contig 39058 bp, 29 predicted proteins | sample MGYA00581288_ERZ1674176 | MGnify/ENA primary metagenome ERZ1674176 (study PRJEB41354, sample SAMEA4873327) | human saliva metagenome | biome: human-associated habitat [ENVO:00009003]; feature: mouth environment [ENVO:08000002]; material: saliva material...
TGCCGACGGCGGGGTGCAGGCGTCCTGCGCGTCCATTCTGCATGGTGGTTCCTTTGTAGAAAGTTCCTCTGTAGAAATTGCGAAGTGTCTATGTCAACAGATACTTCACGAGGAGAATTTAGAAATAACGAAGGCTCAAGAAGTCAGGAGCCTTAGGAACGCGGATGAAGGTACTCTTCAAACTCGTCCTGGCGGCGTTCCAACTCTTTCTGCATGGCCTTAAACGGTGAGGCATTCGAGTTGAAAATATACCCCGGGGCGGCTCGGTCTGTGGGCCAGCGAACTGCTCGAGCCGCTTTGAGAGCACGCGTTAGAGCGTCTTTCTGCACCTTAGTCGGAAGACCGATAGTCTCTGCGAGAGCAAGCCAATCGTCAACAGTAATCTTCCAATCTTCGGGCGGCGAACCGTCACCGGGATTCGAATTATCTTTTCCGTTGACGCTAAGCGCCATGGATAGAGATTTAATGTGCACGAGCGAACAGGGGATGTCGTAGATAGGAGCTACTTCCCATCCACGGCGTCCCTTGAGGAGCGAGATATTTTTTGCGTGTAGGTCACCGTTGCCAGTCAGCCAAGCGTAGAGAAAGTGCATGTAAAGATTCCTGCGGGCAATAGCCGGGGAAGCAGCGATTTTCACCATTGCTTGAATGACACTTTCTGTTGTCACAGCAGGGTTATCTTCCGTGTATTTCTCACCCGAAGGAACACCCAAAATCTGTGCACCATCCTCCATGGCGATGCGCCCCCCGGAGGGTGTTCGGTCGAAACGGGAGACCATCAAACCTGATACGCCGTCTCGATCATAGACAAGCTCATGCTGAGCTACAGGAATCCCCATGAGTGCGGCCGCCGTGAGGTGGGCAGCTTCGTTTTCTACGAGCCCGGGCATGCGTTGCGGGCTGATTTTCAGAAGCGCATCGTATCCAGCGCCCGTCCAATGCACGGGCAGGGTTTTCATGACGGCACTCAGCTTTTCTTGAACGCCAGGCAGTCCTCGGCGGTCAACCGTGCCCATAAGTTCTGCAAAGGAAACAACCTCAGGGTTGTTCACCAATGCGGCAGGAGCGGTGTACAGTTCCCGCCCGTGCTCAATAATTTGCACATCGCCTGGAACGTCAGAACCAATCACCAGCAATAAGCCCAGGGTGTTATTTTTGCTGATTTTTTTCTCGGAACTGACAACGTCGAGCCTATAGCCTTCGGGCAAAAGATTCTGGAAGAAAGGGGGAATTGATTCTGCGGTATATTCCGCCTCTAAAGGCAGGCTCGTGGCAATTGCCGGGCCTTTATAATCTGCCCGGTAGGTGAAATGAATCATCCCGTTGGCGTCTCGCCTCAAATATGCGGCGAGAACACCATCTTTATAGACATCTGCCATAAGTTCATCTGTCATGGCTTTTCTCCAGGTTCTGTTTTCTATCGCAGTGTGCGGGAGGGGTTAGGTGAGAGGGTTAGTAATGGCCAGCTCAATGCCGAGCTCTTGGGCGACCTTGAGGACCGCACCAATTGACGGGCCGGGTAGCCCACGCTCAATATCGCGGATTGTTTTATCACTGAGTCCAACCATCCACGCCAACTCCATTTGGGTGATTTTTTCGTACTTGCGGACGGCACGAACCTGCGCACCAAATTCTTGCGCGAACCCTGTTGCGTCGAATGCCATAGGGGTTCCCTCCTCACCGCTACAGAACCTCAGGTTATACGAACTATTCTTCGCAATATGCCCATATTAGCACCCCAAGAAGCTCTCTGAGGCTATTTTCCGAAGAATAGTTCGGTTACGCACCCTTCCACGGAACCTCCGAACACAATCAAGGAGCACAACAAAAGGGGGCGTGCCCACCGCCTCCAGCACGCACGAAAACTCGCACGAACCAGACGCAGGGAACACGCCCCCAGCAAGCCCTCCGCTCACCTGCCGCTAGGACAGCGACTGCAGACGAGCCACAATGGGCGCCAACTCCTCGTGGTAATCAAGAACCATGAGAGGGGTGAAAATAGTGGAGTACGAAACGTAATAGAAATCCGGTGTTTCGTTGAAATCCCACGGCCTGTATCCGTTAGTGGAGAAGCTAGTGTCATACGCCCTGCTATCTTCCCCCTTCGCCAGCGCATGCTGGTACACCCAGCTCATTGCTCGATGCAACTCGCTCCCCTCCTTAATGGGAGCAGCACCCTTCTCCACACGCACAGCATTCGCCTTATCCAGGGGCTCCAGGGTCACCTTGGGGCTACCCGCAGCACGATAAAGGAAGGTAAAGTAGGCGCCGCGGCTCGCCGGAGTGTCATAGTGGAAGGAACCATCAGACCAACCGGTGGTCAAACCCACGCGGGTCGCCCAAATAGCAACCTTATAGCGCGCATCGTCCGGGGTCAGGTCGGTGTACGGGGACTTCTCCGGCAGGTTCTTCACCTCGGGTGAACCTGCCAGATGGTACAGGTGCTCCAGCAAGCGGCCACGCGAGATAGTCATGACCCCGTTCGGCAACTTATCTTCATCGGTTGTAGCCAGCCCGACAACCTGCTTCTTCGTAATCAGGCCGGTACACTCTGCCCAGTGCAAACTGGTTATAACGTTCTTGCCGTAAAAGAAGTGCATGTCAAAACAATTAACATCAAATTCCAGCTCTTCAATAGGCTGTGCAGATTTCGGCTGAATGTATGCCGCCTGGGCTACACCCTGACCCATGAAGCCCATAGTCAGTGTCAACAGTGCCGCCGCGCCACGGGTCGAAAGGTTTTTCTTCATTTTCTATCCTCGGTGAAAGGTGTGAGAGTAGAAGAAGAGTGAATCCCTTTGAAGATACTCAGGATTCACTCTCCGCGCAATTATTTCAGAATGATTAAACTCTTATGTCATCTTTTTTCTTCTCACCAATATCATGACTTGTTGAGGTCTTATTGACCACAAAATTAATATCAATATAGAACTTGCCCCAGGGGGCACTGGGATCGTACTTAAAGAAAAGGTGCCGGCCGTCATTCGAATCCAATTTATTACCGTCACGAGCATTACGCGATGAACCAGCCACAATACTAATATCATCCAGCTTATTCTCCAGATAAAATCCATAACGTGACGCCTTCCTATCGGATTTAGGATTAGCAGAACGCGGCGCAACAAGACGAGCTCCGGAAGCATTTCTGCTGATGTACCAATTAGCCGCCTGATCCGCCTGAGCTGCACCCATTAAAGTGATTTTATTTTCATAGCTTGATGACTCACCCAAACAGTTCATAAATTGATTATCTTTAAATCCAACAATCCATCCGTGCCCGCCATTCTCCTGAGCGGTACATCCGATGAACATATTCCGTTCGCCAAAAACCGCCCAACCAGCGCCAGACTTCCTAAGATATTGGTTACTTTGATGATAGAGGTCAGACTCAGGCTTATTTCGAACAGCAAACCAGGCGGTACATGCCACAAATTTACATTGAGCCCCATATACCTCAATCGCCCCATGATATCCGCCACCAAGATTGGCATCAGAGACCTCGACCATCACAAACTTATTATCCGCAGCTCCAGAATTCCAGCTCTCTTTTTTACGCTGAGCATGACCCACCGGCTTTCCCACCAAGAGCCCTTGTCTGCGAGTTTTACGAATGCGTACCTTATCAACCTTCATAGCACGGTCATGTTCACCCAGGATGGCAATTCCGACTGCCGTATCCCAGATTTCAACATTTGAAATAATGGGGGCAGCTTCAGGTTCATTAAAAATATCAAATCTTGTATGGACAATGATGCCCGCAATATTATCCGGTATATAATTATCAGCAACATGCTTACCCTTCTCAATCTGATGTTCAAAAAATCCTTTACGAATATTAGGATTCAAAAGATTAAGATTGGCACCACGAATGAACATATCTCGCACACCAAATCGCATTGGTGTATTTGCGCCCATATCACCCATATATGTATTGTACGACCCCATATGAAATACCCCTTGGCACTCCATATCGTCACCATCAATATCTCTTACATTCTTCGGGTTTTTATTAAACCCAATAATTTGTGTGGAGAATCCATGCCCATACACTTCGACTCTATCCCTGAGCTCAATAAAATCATTACTCACAAGATAGATTCCCGAGGGAATCTCGACAGAACCCCCACCGGGGACAGCAGCCACCGATTTAATGGCATTTTGAATTGCCGTCGCGGAGTCACTTGTTCCGGTTGGGTCCGCCCCAAAATCCAAAACATTAACATGCTTTGATTTTTTATAATCAACCATATCGCTTTCCTTTCTTAATCTGCATAGTACGAATACATTCAAATAATTTGAACACTAACACACTAATTCTTCTCTGAATGGATATACATCAAAATACTTTGATGTATTCTTCTGATATATCTGTGACAGCCTCCTATCAATCGCCTCTTTTTACCGAGCAAGGCTTCTCCCGAATCTACATCTCTATAATTGCTCCATACTGACTTTATGAAGCAGGCATTGTGACACAGGTCAGCACCCCTCCCGGCGTTCTAACACTAATCCGATAGGAAGCCGACACAGTAGACCCGCCATATTCACTACGGCCCGGGAAATACATGCCAAAGTACCCTCGTTGCAGTAACTCTTCCGGCTGAGAAATATCCTCGCTGACTTCAAACCCCCATTCCCAGCGGTGAACTCGAACAAACGCATCACCATCTGCACCTAAAGATGCGTTTTCCTTCTTCTCCCCTTGGGAAACACCACAAAAATACTCGGCACTCTCCAATGAGGCACCACGCGAACGAATCACTCTCAGGCCCGATTCCCTACGCACCACCAGCGATGGTGCTGCTGGGTACCCTTCAGGAGAATGACTTGTCAGCCCCATGGAACCCGGCTGCCAGCGATTCATCTGCACTATGTATTCTTGCGATCCACTCAGCTGTTCAAGCTCAACCACAATCTGCTGACCCGAGGGAATTTTGGACAGCCACTGCCCCGTATCATGGTGAATATGAGGACGAATTACCTCATACAAGGCTGACTCTTCTTGATTCCCCATCAGTTCTATCGAGGGAAGCGCATGCACCCCAGCATAGGGGCCCGAAAAGGGAAGGAGCTGAAACCACAGAATGGCATTATCTGCACCATTAGTCGGCAACCACGCTTCACGAAGCGGGGCAACAGTGCACCCATCTATTTGCTGGGGAGAACCAACAGGGTCCTGAACACCCCATGCATTGCTCTGAGGTGATACGAAGAAACTTACCAGGGCAAACGACGAGAGCCGGCACACTTGTCGGCGTGAAAGTTCAGACATCATAGTCCTTGAATTGAGTTGAGTGATGAAAATAGTGTGTGGCGTTTACGCTTCGTCGACGCTACTTACGCCCCACTCTTTCAACCCTACTCTGGAAATCTACGTTTTCAAGTATTCATAAGCCAATATTTCATTCTCATGAAAAATACATATCAATGTAAATCTAAAATTTATTATCCATTCACTTTAAACTTGAATATTTATGCAACTAGAACTTTAGAAATATCTTTAAAAATCTGAACTTTCAGAAATATTACAAACCCAACCGTGCAAAGTACTTGTTGAAATCGACCTCTACAAAGCCCTGGGCAACAACTCCGAGCACAACAAAAGGGGGCGTGTCCGCCGCCTCCAGCACGTACGAAAAATCGCACGAACCAGACGCAGGGAACACGCCCCCTACAAAAACCGGGTGCACCTAACGGTGCGGTAGCTTAGTGACCCTCAGCTGCGAAACGGTCGATAGCCTCCTGGACCATCTTCTCAGCAGCAGCCAGGTCTTCCCAGCCCTCGCCCTTAACCCACTTGCCGGGCTCCAGGTCCTTGTAACGCTCGAAGAAGTGCTGAATCTCAGCCTTCAGCTGCTCAGGAACATCAGCCAGGGACTTGATGTGGTCGTAGCGCTTGTCGGTGGGAACGCACAGAACCTTAGCGTCGCCGCCAGCCTCATCGGTCATGTTGAACACTGCGACCGGGCGGGACTCAACCAGCACGCCGGGAACAACGTCAACATCCAGGATCAGCATTGCGTCCAGCGGGTCGCCGTCCTCACCCAGGGTGTTCTCGAAGTAACCGTAAGCGGTGGGGTACTGCATGGAGGTGAACAGCACACGGTCCAGGCGCAGGCGGCCGGTCTCGTGGTCCACTTCGTACTTCACGCGGGAGCCGCGGGGAATTTCAATAGTGACGTCGAGTTCCATCGGAACCTTCTTTCTCGTGAGTTAGAGTCACTTTCGCGGCGACTTTGGCGCGCAAGGTGCGAAAGTTAGGTGTTGAACTCACCCATTGTAACCCGTTCACCCACACCGAAACCGCGTATTCGGCGCCAAAACCAGCGTAATTTACCACGCTCACACCACAGTTAACGTTCCGCCTAGTCCCGCGCCCGCCAGCGCACCCCGCCGCCACACCCGGCCGCCGTGCCGGGCGCCCCAGATAGGGTTTGTGAAGGGCAGCAGGAGCGTTGCATGAGCATCCCAGCACCGGCGCGTAAATTCGATAGGCACCCCATCTGCCCGCTATGCTCAAAAGATGCCTTCCAACAAGCACAACGCCCAGACCACCACCCTCACCCGCCGCGCCGCCCTCACCCTCGGCGGCATGCTCCTCCTCACCGCCTGCGGATCCGCCGCAACCGAACAGAAACGCCCCGAAGGTTCCGCAAGCCCCACCGGCAGCGCAACCGGCAGCCCCGACGGCACCGCCGAGGCGACCGCCTCCGCAACCCCCAGCGCCACCCCGACCCTCGCACCCGCACTACCCGAAGCGGAACTGGAACAGCTACGTGCCGCCCTCACCGCGCTCTTCGCGGACGGCACCTACCCGCAGTACAGCCTGCTCGTCACCGGCATGGACGGCAACCTGCCCAGCATCAAGGCGGCCACCGCGCCCGCCGACCTGTACGCCGCCAACGCCGACACCGCGCGCGTGCCCGCCTCCACTTTTAAGGTGCTGACCCTGTTCGCACTCAACCACTACGCGAACCTGCAGGCGCGCCTGCGCACACGCGTCACCCGCGACGCCGCAGGACTGTACCTCATGGCAGGCGGCGACACTCTGCTCGGTGTGGGCGCCTCCGACCCGAAGCAGATCGTCGGACGCGCAGGCCTCACCACCCTCGCCGAGCTGACCGTGAAGGCGCTTCTTCAGGGCGAGAAGCCGACCGCGGCGCTACCCGTCTATCTTGACGGCACCTTCTTCACCGGCCCCGGCGTGAACCCCGGCTGGGATGACGCGGACGTGGCGTCCGGCCAGATCACGCCCATTCACCCGATTGCGCTCGAATCGCACACGGTGCCGGGCAAGTCCACCGCAAGCAACCCGGTACGCCCGGATGATGCGGCGGTTGCCGCCCAGAAGGCGTTCGTGGATGCACTCAACACCGCCGGTAAGGAGTCCGGCATGAGCTTCACCCTCGCGGAGCGCCGCACCGCCCCCGCGGAAGCAGCCGAAATCGCCGCGGTCGAGTCGGCAACCCTGCTGGAGCAGGCACAGCACATGATGCTCGAATCCGACAACGCTCTCGCCGAGGTGCTCGGCCGTTGCGCCGCCGTTGCCGCAGGTAAGGAAGGCAGCGGCGAGGCGGCACAGCAGACCGTGCGCCAGGCGCTCGTGGATGCCGGCGTGAACATTGAAAACCTGGTGCAGGCGGACGTGTGCGGCATGTCCCTGACGGACCGCGTGACCGCCCGAACCCTCGTGCAGGTTGTGGCTCTGCTGAATGCTGATGAGCATGCGGAGCAGCTGATGAGCACGTTCCCGGTCGCGGGCGTGAGCGGCACCCTGTCCGGTCGTTTTGGTGCGGCGAACGCCGTGCACGCACGCACTTTTGTGCAGGCGAAGACCGGCACCTTGTACACGGTGTCTTCGCTGTGCGGTGTGGCGACCCGACCCGACGGCACCCGCCTGATTTTCGCGATTATTCTGAACGATCTGGGCGGTGCGGATGCGCTGCCCGCCGCGAAGGAACGCGTGGACGCGGCGGCGGCGGCGATTGCGAACCGTTCGACTGCGCCGAGTGCTTCTGCCAGCCCCTCTGCGGTAGCGGCGAGCGCTTCGGCGGCGCCCGCGGCGGCAGTTTCTACCGCGGCCGCGGCGAGTGCAGTCTCCTAGTGTGTTCACCCGGATAGCCCCGAAATCCCCCCTAAATCATCCCACTTAGGTTGATTTTCTGTAATGTTTCACGTGAAACCTGAAAATCAACCTCTCGGGGTGAGAGGGGCACGGGGTGCCGACAGACTCCTCAACCGGGACTCGCGCCCGCTCACCCGGCAGGGTTTCACGCCCGCTTTGTTTCTCTCCTCCAGCAGAAAAGTCACCATGGACCTTACCTTCACCCTCGCTGATCTGACCGCTACCTCCGCCTGCGAGCTGCGGCTCTACACCGAGCTTCGGGAGCGTGCGCAGAAGCAGTCTGCCCACCCGACCCACGAGAAGTTGGAGCGCGCCCGCGAAGCGTACCGCGAGTGCCTGCGGGTGCTAACCGAGGGCGGAATGGTCGGCAGTGCAGTAGTCGGCAGTGGAGTAGTTAGCAGTGAGCATGCGGGCGGCACAGCGCACCCGGTGCCCCTGGTGGCGATCTCCGCGGCGGGGCTGACCTACACGGTGGAGCTCGACCGCCTCGACTGCCCGGCTACGGACAGCACCGCCGAGAGCAATACCGCCCGAATCGTCTGCACCCCGCACCTGGGTGAGGCGGCGCATCGGGCACTATTGCGCGGTGCCCTGGTGGGGCATCTGCTGACCGCCGGTGCCACTGAGAGCGCCACCGAAAGTGCCAAGAATGCGGTGCGCCTCGATCTCTGCCTGGAGCACGGCGCGGAACCCGAATCGGAGCATACTGAGCACTCCTCCCCCGCTGGTCAACCTCACCGGGTTGATTCGGCGCGTATTCTGCCGCTCATTCGCCTGCAGGAGCAGCGCCTCCTCTCGCTCACCGAGGCGCTGAACGAGGGCGTGGAACCGGCGGAACTTGCCGAGCGCATCCCGCATTTTCTGACCTGCGGCGAGTGCCCGGCATGCCTGAACGCACACCTGAACACAGCGGCATCTCTTGCCCTCGCAACCGAAGCCCCGGAACTCGTCACCGAAGACGCTGCAGACGCCGCCGAAGACCCCGAAATCGAAGAGCATCCGGTCATGTACAGGGTGCCCGCCGCGGTGGAGAACGACAGCGAACAGTACCGCCTGCAGTGCCTGCTAGATGCCCAGCTCGCATCCCTGGAGGAGCACGCGGCGGAGCACGGCTGGGGTACCGGTGAGCTTGAGGCGGCGATGTTGCTGTCCATGACGAATTATCACCGCCGCGAGCGTGCCCCGTTCTGGCGTGAGCACATTCGCCGTCTGGAGGACGGCCCGACGGCGTGGGTGGCGAGCCGCGATTATGCGTACCTTGATCGGGTGCAGGTGCTTTCGGTGGAGCATGCGCATGCTCTTCTGAATACCCCCGCAGACCTGGAGGCGCTTGCCGCCGCCATGAAGGAGCCCGCCGAGGTCGAAGATGCCCCCGGCTGGTATCGTGTGCGCGGCGCGCAGGTGCGCCTGTTGCGTGCGCGAATTGAGGCTGACCCGAGCCTGGTGATTGCGCCCTCTGACCGTGCGGTTTTTTGTGCGTATGAGGCGGGGTTGAGCCCGCAGATTGCGCTGGACCGCATGGAGTCGCAGCTGAATTATTTCCGTGCGTCGAATCCGGGTGAGCGTGTGCCCGCTGAGTTGGCGGCGACGGGTTTCTTTGGCATGCGTGTGCTGGCGGTGGCGCAGGGCGGTTTCCGTGCCGGATCTGAGGGTTCTGCGGATCCCGAAGAGGCTGCCCCAGAGTCCGGCAAGTCGACCGGCGAGTCGGCTGGCGCAGAGTCGGCTGGCGAGTTCTTGGAGGTGCTTCTGCAGGAGCGCATCCGCGTGAAGGATGAGCCGCACCGTGCCCTGCCTTCGGGTATTGGTCCTGGCGATCCGGTGTCTACGGCGACGATTGAGGCGGCTCTGCAGGCTGATGTGCACGGGCTGCTCTTCGACGGTGCCCTCATGCCTAACGACCCCGTGCCCGCCGAGGATTCCGGGGCTTCAAGCGAGTCCGAAGAGGCTCCCGCCGCGCCCCGCACCCTGCCGAGCGTGCTCGATGCGGCAGCTTCGCTGACGGGAGTGGAGAGTGCCTCCGCGGACCTACTGTTCCGCCGTGCACCGCGCCTCAAGAAAAGCACCGAAAACGCCAAAAATGCAGAAAATCTACCTCTTGAGGTTGATTTTTCCGGATCTGACCTGCCCACGGTGGATGCCGTGCACGCGGCGGTTCGCGCTCTCGACCATTCCTATGTGGCGGTTCAGGGCCCTCCGGGTGCGGGTAAGACTTTTCTCGCCTCGCACGTGATTGCGCGTCTGGTGACTGAGGGTGCGAAGGTGGGCGTTGTGGCTCAGTCGCATGCGGTGATTGAGAATCTTATGTTGGCGTGCTGTGCCCGTGATGGTTTTGATGTTTCGCGTGCGGTGCGTCTGCGCGGCAAGTCGGTGACTCCGGACGCCCCGTGGTCTGAGGTGTCTGATTCTGAGCTGGTGGAGCTGATTTCTGGTGCGGGCGGCCTGCTGTTTGGCGGCACGGTGTGGGATTACGTGAGTGAGCGTCGTGTGCCTGCCGAGTCGCTGGATGTTCTGGTGGTTGATGAGGCGGGCCAGTTCTCTCTGACGAATACGGTGGCGGCGGCTCGTGCGGCTCGTTCGGTGCTGCTGTTGGGCGATCCGCAGCAGTTGCCGCAGGTGTCGACGGGTGTGCACCCGTACCCGGTGGACGTTTCGGCGTTGGGCTGGTTGTCTGACGGGGCGGCGGCGCTGGATCCTCGTTTTGGCTATTTCTTGGGTGAGTCGTGGCGTATGGATTCGGCGTTGTGCGAGCGGGTTTCGTGGCTGTCGTATGATGGCGCGTTGGCGAGCGCGGCGGCGACGGCTGGTCGCGCCCTGCGGGGTGTTGCTCCGGGTGTGGTGTCGTATCCGGTGGAGCATGCGGGTTGTTCGGTGCGTTCTGTGCAGGAGGCGCAGGCGGTGGTGGATTGCGTGCGCGAGTTGTTGGGTCGTGAGTGGGTTCCGGCGGCTGGTGCTGAGCCGCGCCCTCTGGCGGCGGAGGATTGCATTGTGGTGGCGGCGTATAACGCGCAGGTTGATTGTGTGCGTGAGGCGCTGATTGCTGCTGGTTTGGCGGATTCTTCGGGTGCTGGTGTGCGTGTGGGTACGGTGGATAAGTTCCAGGGTCAGGAGGCTGCGGTGGTGTTGGTGTCGTTGGCGTCGTCGCGGGTTGATTCTGGGCGCGGTGCCGGGTTTGTGCTGTCGCCGAATCGTTTGAATGTGGCGGTGTCGCGCGGTCAGTGGCAGGCGGTGTTGGTGCATTCGCCGTGGGTGGCGCGTTCGGTACCGCAGGATGTTGAGGAGGTGCTGGCTCTGTCGGGCTTCGCGGGCCTGGTGGAGTAGCACCCCTAGTGAAGCCCTTATTCTGCGCTCTTCTACACTCCCCCGCCCGCTGCGTTGCGGGCGTCTTTGGTGCGCCCGCAATCGGGTTTAGCTGAGGTTCGACCAGAGCTTAGCCAGGGTTTAGCCGGGCGGAACCACCAAGAATGAATTGTAGTCAAACTAACCCTAATGTCAATACTCAAAATGAGGAAAGTTTTTCAACATGAGTTCATGCATATGACTCATATCTCCACTATGATTTAAGACACCAACAGATGTTGGGGGTTGAGCTGACTCGCTCAGCCAAGATTCGATAGCCATAGATGACTATCTGTCGAAAGGAACACCAATGGAACTCGATATTCAGGATTTGATTACCTCATCCGAAGATGAGCTCAAGAGGGCTCATGGTGGTACCCGTCCTCCGGCACATCGTGTAGGCGGACAGTAAATAACCACCTCCAGAGGGGCTCGGTAATCTCAGTTACTCGAGCCCCTCTACGCATACAAACATCCAACAGATAGAAAGATGGAAAAATGTACCCAAAGCTTCGATTTGGTCACTCAATTATAAAAATTAAAAACAATAGATTCATTATTGGATCTATAACACAAGGCATATCAAACACAATTCATGACCCCTCGGGAAATTTTAAGAACCTGAATGAGATTTTAACAGGAGAATACACGATAGATGAGGTAGTTATAAAGACATCAGAAATTTTAGGATTAACTCCTAAAAATTCAAAGAAAATTATAGAATCACTCATAACGATGGGTCACATAGAAGATGGATCCTACCTTAAATTATCTACAAAATCTAATAGGTACTCAAGAAGTCGTGAATTCTTTTCTTGGATTGACACTTCAGGAAGTAGCGACCCTTTTCGGGTGCAAAATATTCTGTCCTCCTCGAAGATTGCAATTGTAGGTCTTGGAGGAATTGGTGGATCCGTGGCCATGAACTTAGCCTCTTCAGGAGTATCTCAAATACACATAGTTGATTTTGACAATGTTGAAGAGTCGAATCTCAATAGGCAAATTCTATACACAGAAAAAGACCTTGGGCTCAAAAAATCAACGGCTGCCATGAAAAATCTCCAAAAAATAAATTCAGAAATTCTTATTACATCCGAAGATAAGAAAATTACTTCCTCTGATGACCTCATTAAATATTTTAATGAATATGACCTAGTGTACCGTTGCGCTGACAGTCCAGACGATATACCATTTTGGTTCTCTGATGCTTCATTAAAATCTGGTAAGCCATGGATTGATGCAAGCTACAATGGCCCAATAATTAATTGTTGCATCTATGACCCAAAGGTTACAGGATGCTATAGATGCATCCGTGAAAGTAATCTACGAAATATGACTCGTCTAGGTTACGAGGAAGCTCATACAGATAAAGTCCCAGAGATAAATGCTGCAATATCTCCTATAGTCCTTATATCTGGATCACTTGCCGCATATGAAGGAATTAGGTATCTTGCCAAACTTAAGCCACAAAGTTTAGGTAAAGCAATACATCAAAATATGTTCGATTACAGTAATTCATACACAGTGGAGGTCCCCCATGAGTGTCAACACCGAGCTACTCAAGAATAGAGATTTTCGAAATACTCTCTTCGCCATTGGAGCCAACCAGCTCTCAGACTCGATGAGCTATATCACCACGCCCATCATTATTTTGGCGCTGACCGGCTCCCCCGAAGCTGCGAGCATCACCCTCTTTGTCGCGGGTGTTCTCGCCACCTGCGCCGGAGCAGTATCTGGAACATGGGTCGACAGAATCGGCCCCTCAAAGTGCCTGGCACTGTCCTGCATTGGCCAGGCGCTGTCCTGGGTCGCGATTCTTCTCTACCTCGTTTTCAACGTCACCAACATTTACGTTTTGGTGATCACGATTTCTCTCGCCGCCATCATTTCCACCTTCGACTACCCGAGTGAACAGTCCATCATCACCCGCGTAGTCCCCAAGGAACACCTGGGGTACGCCTCCGGTATGGGCGAGACACGCGAGTCCACCGCTAACCTGCTGGGCGGCCCGGTCGCCGGCATCATTATCGGCTTCTCGACCGTGCTCATGACCGCCGTTCACGCGGTCGTTAACCTGCTGGCGTTCATCGTCGCACCCAAGAGCTACGGCGCTAGTCGGCAGCCCGCGGAAGAGGAGGAAGGCGAGAAAACCAGCTTCTGGCAGGACTCAAAAGCCGGTTTCGAGTACATCCTGAAGAACAAGGTGCTGGTGTCCATTGCGTTCGTTTCAACGCTCGCGAACTTTGGAACGGTCGGTATTCCGCTCACCTTCATCTACTACTACACCCTGGAGGGCGCACACCCGCTCTTCATCGGCATCTTTGCGAGCGCCTTCGGCGTGGGCGTGCTGCTCGGCTCGTTCCTGGTCGGCCCGCTGACCGAGAAGTTTGCGCTCGGCCCGCTCGGTATCACCTCCCTGGCCATCATGTCGGCGTGCTACCTGTTGCTGCCGGTGGTTCATTCGATGCTGTGGGCGGTGTGTCTGCTGATTGTGCTGGCGGGTATTGTGCTTCCCTCCTTCAATTCGAGCATCATTGCGTACATTAACGCATCCACCCCGGAGCACATGATCGGTCGCGTGCATTCGGTGCAGGGCATCCCGAACATGGCACTGACCCCGCTGGCTGTTCTGCTGGCAGGCTTCCTCATTGTTGATTGGGGTATTACGTACACGGCGCTGTTCTACGCGGTGTTCATTTTCCTGTCGCTGGTGGTGATGGTATTCCAGAAGCCGCTGCGTCAGCTGCCGCATATCTCGCAGGTAACGAACGCACAGTAGTTCCGCGGTAGCCCCGTCTATCAACTCCACTCAACGCCCCCGAAAGCGAATAATTCAACGTGCACTTGCATGAAAATTATTTTCCTTTCGGGGGTGTTCTACGTCCTTTCGAGGATTTCTGCACACAGTGCATTCTCACGATAATTCCCCTTATCAATGCGCATTTTTAGGGGTTTAAATGTTGCCGGTATTACGGCGAACCTTACGCCGCTTGTTGAAGGTTTTACGGCATAATAGGAAGGTGTTCGTTCTAACCTTTATTCAACGTTCCGCACAGCACTCACTCACTGCACTGTCGGACGAACTCGCAAAGCTCAACCCGCGTGTTGCCTTCGCCCAGACATACCCTGACGAAATTCAGGGCGCCTTCGACCGCGCCAGCGACGCACTCCACGCGGCGCTCATTGCCGCGCGCGATAACGGCTTCTGGGTCGGCATCGGAATCGGCGAGCTCAACATCCCCCGATTCGCAGGCGCACTCGGTGCCGTCAGCACCACCGACTGCACCGGCGACGCCCTCGAATTCTCACGCCTCGCCGTCGAAGAAGCACAAGGAGGCGCACCCGTACGCTGCATCAGCGTCAGCGCTGACAACCGCCACCTCGCCGACCTCGCCGCAGGCTCCGCACGCCTGCTCTACCGCGTATGCGCCGACCGCACCGACGCCGAATGGCGCGTAGTAAACCTGCTTGTACCCGGTGTGCGCGGCCAGCAGAAGGCCGCCGCAACCGCACTCGGCATCACCACCCAGGCGGTCAGCCGCACCCTCGTCCGCTCCCTCTGGCACGAGGAGCAGGCTGCACGCGGTGCGCTCATCGAGCTGCTGACCCGTATTGATCGTTCGCGCCGCCGCGCCACCTAACCGCCGCCGCGCATCCCTCATTCTTTCGCGCCTGCCAGCCTTTCGTACCTGCCAGCGCGGAACCGAACACCTGATCCCGCCCGTGATGGTCACCCCCTGCCAGGGGTGAACTATCCGGGCGGGACGCTCTTTAAGCCCGCGCTGAATACCCTGCAACTCGGCGGGCAAAACCAGAGAAAAGGTAAACTTATCTTTATGCCTCTTTCAGAACTTTCCGTCAGCACCCAGAACTACCTCAAGGAAATCTGGAGCCTCGAAGAATGGACCAAAACCCCTGCCACCGCATCCGCCCTGGCAGAGCGCATGGGCCTGCGCATTTCTTCGGTATCTGACGGCCTCAAGCGCCTCGCCGCCGCCGATCTGATCGAGCATCAGCCGTACGGCGCTATTGAGCTCACTGAAACCGGCCGCTCCTACGCGCTGGCAATGATCCGCCGCCACCGCCTCATTGAGACGTTCCTCGTGGAGACCCTCGGCTACACCTGGGACCGTGTGCACGACGAGGCGGAGGTTCTGGAGCACGCGGTATCCGACTTCATGGTGGACCGCATCGACACCCTGCTGGGGCACCCGACCCGCGACCCGCACGGCGACCCGATCCCGGATTCTTCGGGGCATATTAGTTTTCCGCAGACCGTGCCGCTGAGCCAGTGCGAACCCGGCGAAACAGTCGTGCTTGAACGCATTAACGATGACGACCCGCACCTGCTGCGTTACCTGCAGGGCCACGGTTTTGTGCCCGGCGTGCGCCTGCACATTGAGGAAGGTGCGCCCTTCTCGGAGGCGGTAAACGTGAGCGTGGTCGGTGCCGGTTCCGGTAACCTGCACGAGACGGATGCGGCCGGTGCGGTAAAGCCCGGCGGCACCATTATTCCGTTGGGGGCGGAGGCGACCGCCTTCCTGTTCGTCTCCCGCACGGTGCGGTAGAAGCGCGACTAAACCTTCAGAAGATAGCAATAGGCGGAAAGCCCCTCGGTGGGACTTTCCGCCTATTGCTGTATGTGGTGAGCGTACTCAGTGGGCTTTCCTAGGAAGCTACCGGCTCAGTTTTCGTTGCATCAGTGCTGAGTCGGCGGGCGCGCATCCTGCCCAGCAGACCGTAGCGCGGGGCGAACACGTACGCCAGGGCGAACAGTATGCCCTGCGTGACGACCACGGCACCACCGGGGGATACGTCCGCGTAGTAGCTGGCGTACAAGCCGGTCAGCGTGCCCACCAGGGAGACTCCCACGCTCACCGCGAGCATCGGCACGAACCGGTCAGTTATCAGGCGCGCGGTGGAGCCGGGGATGACGAGCATCGCCACGACCAGCACCACACCCACGATCTGCAGCGCCACCACGGAAGTCAGCGCCAGCATAATGAGCAGCAGCGCGCCGAGCAGACGCGGACGCAACCCCACCGCCTGCGCGAAGCCCGGGTCGAAGGCGTACAGTACGAAGTCGCGGCGCTTGACCAGCAGCACGGCGGCAACCACCACCGCGAGGATAGCGACCTGCCAGACGTCCGACCAGGACACGCCCAGCACGTTACCGAAGAGAATATGGTTCAGGTCGGTATTCGACGGCGTGACCGAAATCAGCACCAGACCGAACGCGAACATGGTCGTGAACACGATGCCGATCGCGGCGTCTTCGCGCACGCGGCCGCTACGCCGCACCCCGCCGATGAGCGCCACAGCCAGGAGTGCGGCAATGACCGCGCCCACTGCGAAGGGCGCACCGAAAATGTAGGCGAGCACCACGCCGGGTAGCACCGCATGCGAGATTGCGTCACCCATGAGCGACCAACCGAGCAGCACGAGCCAGCAGGAGAGCAGGGCGCAGACGGCGGCGGCTATGACGGTGACCACGAACGCGCGGAGCATGAAGGGCAGGGTCAGCGGCTCCACCAGAAAGTTGAGGATGTCCATTTAGTTCTTCCCTTCCGCAGAGCTGTTTGCAGTAGTGCCGGTAGCAGCGACCGGCGCGCCGGCGTCCACCTCCATGCCGAAGGCACGCACCAGGTTCTCGGGGGCGAGCACCTTCTCGGGGGTGTCGTGCATCAGAATTGTGCCGCGCAGCAGTAGCGCCTCGTCGGCAAACTGGCGCAGGCTCGCCAAGTCGTGCGTGGAAACCAGCACGGTCGCGCCCTCGTCACGCAGCTGTTCGATGACCTGAATGAGCATCGCCTCGCTGCGCTTGTCCACGCCGGCGAAAGGCTCATCCAGCAACAGCAGCTGGGCGCCCTGGGCGATAGCGCGTGCCACGAAGGCGCGCTTACGCTGACCGCCCGAGAGCGCCCCAATCTGACGGTCGGCAAGGTCGGTCAGTTCCACGCGGGCGAGCGCCTCATCCACGGCAGCACGGTCTGCGGCACGCAGGCGGCGGGTGATGCCGAGGTTGCGGTAGCGTCCCATGCTGACGACCTCACGCACGGAGATGGGGAAGGTCCAGTCGATTTCTTCGCTCTGCGGCACGTAGCTGACGAGTCCGGCGCGGTGGTGGTGCGCGTTCTTGCCGCGGCTGCCACGGTTACCGCCGACGGGCTGCCCGTCGAGGGTGATGCTTCCGGCGTGCATGGGCACGACCCCCATGATGGCTTTGAAGAGGGTGGATTTGCCGGAGCCGTTCATGCCAATCAGGCCGCAGATACGCCCGGTGTCCAGGGTGAAGGATGCGCCGGTGAGGGCACGGACTGGCCCGTAGTTCACGTGCACATTTTCGCAGCTGAGAAGAGTGCTCATTCCTTGTGTTCTTTCTGGTGGTCACCGTATGCGTGGGGCGGGTGTACTTGCTTGCGTGTTGCTGAGTGGGTGCTGTGTGAGCGAGTGTTAACGGCGTGGGAGGAGCGGAGCCAAGAAGGCGACGCCCCTCCTATCCTATCGGGGGTTTGGGGTTTACCCAGGGTTTTCGATGCCGGGGTTGGCCCGGGTTTATGCCGGGTTTATTCGGGGTTTATGCCGGGTTTAGGAGTTGCCCTTGAGGCCCGCAACGATGGTACGTGCGTCGTAGCGGATCATGTCCAGGTAGGTGGGCACGGGGCCGTTCGCCTCGGAGAGCGAGTCCACGTAGAGCACGCCGCCGAATCGTGCGCCGGTGGCGTCTGCGACCTGGCGCATCGGGTTATCAGAGACGGTGGATTCACAGAACACGGCGGGAACCTGGTTCTGGCGCACGTAATCAATCGCGGAGGAAATCTGCGAGGGGGTCGCCTGCTGTTCGGAGTTGACCGCCCAAATGTACTTTTCCTTCAGGCCCGCGTCTGCCGCCAGGTAGGAGAAGGCGCCTTCGCAGGTGACCAGTGCGCGCTGGTTCTCGGGCAGGGTAGAGATTTCCTTGACGAGCTCGTCACGCACGCCCTGCAGCTGCTTCTTGTAGGCTTCACCGCGGGTCTTGTAGTCGGCGGCGTGGCTCGGGTCGAGGGCGCTAAATTCGCGAATCATCACGTCCACGTACTTCTGTACGTTGCTGGGGCTCATCCAGGCATGGGGGTTGGGCTTGCCCTCGTAGGCATCCTCGGTAATGGAGATGGGCGTGACCCCCTCGGAGACGGTCACGTGCTTAGCATGGGATTCTTCAACGAACTTCGCGAACCAGGATTCCAGGTTCAGGCCGTTGTCGAGCACCAGGTCGGCGGCGTGCGCCTTCTTCAGGTCGGAGGGGGTGGGCTCGTACTCGTGAATCTCGGCGCCGGGCTTGGTGAGGGATTCGACATTCAGGTCGTCGCCTGCCACGTTGCGGGCGATGTCTGCGAGCACGGTGAAGGTGGTGAGCACAGTCTTCTTGCCGCTGCTGCTCTTAGCGCCTTCGGTGGTGCTGGCGGTGCTACCGCAGCCGGTGAGTACGAGTAGCAGGGTGAGTGCGAGGGCGGCGCAGAGCGCCTGGACAAGGCGGCGTGCGTTGCTGCCTGCGGGGGTGAAAGCGTTCATGAGGCATCCTTCATTGGAAGTCACGGGTTTGAGTATGTGGTTGATGTGTGGAATTTGCCGCGCCGGGACGCTAGGGACACGGTTGTGTCTGCGCAGGCATCATAATGCGCTTTTGCCTGTCGTCCCGGGCGGAATTTAACAATAGTTCGGCTAGCCGAACTTTTCAACTAAGCCACACAGAAAACCTTGAAATATTGACAGAAACCCAGGGGCAGGCGCGCAGGAACAGGCACGCAAAGGCAGAAGTACAGACACAGAAGTACCTACAGATACAGCAAGGAGGCGAGGGACCCCTCCCCCGCCTCCTTACTGCACGCGGTTCTACGGCAAGCTATACGCTCGGCTTAGTCGGCAATCTCCACGACCACCGGCGTGTGGTCGCTTGCGCCTTCACCGGCGCGTTCCACCTTATCGATCCAGGCGCGTTCCACGCGCGCGGCGAGCGCAGGCGAGAACAGCTGAAAGTCAATGCGCATACCCTCATCCTTGGTGAAGCGGCCCGCCTGGTAGTCCCAGTAGGTGTACTCGCCCGGAGTGTGCGGGCGTACTACATCCACCATGCCCTCTTCGAGTAGGGCGGCGAAGGCGCGGCGTTCGGGCTCGGAAACGTGAGTCATTTCGTTACGCAGGAAGTAGTCAATATCCCACACGTCGGCATCTTCGGGGGCGACATTCCAGTCACCGACCAAGGCGAGCTGCGACTGCGGGTTAGCAGCCAGTTCGTTGTGCACGTTCTGGCGCAGCGCCTCCATCCAGCGGAGCTTATAGTCCATGTGCGGATCGGTCAGGCTGCGGCCGTTGGGCACGTAGAGGCTCCAAACGCGCACGCCGCCGCAGGTCGCACCGATAGCGCGCGCCTCCAGCACCTCGGGTTCGCCGGGCTTACCGAAGTGCGGCTGGTTATCGAAGCCGCGCTGCACGTCTTCGAGGCCAACTCGGGAGGCGATTGCCACGCCATTCCACTGATTCAGGCCGAAGTGCGCAACCTCGTAACCCATGAATTCGAAGAGGTCGAAGGGGAAGGTTTCGTCCTTGGTTTTGGTTTCTTGCAGGGCGAGCACGTCAACGTCGTGTTCGTCGAGCCAGTCTTCGACGCGGTTCTCACGGGCGCGGATTGAGTTGATGTTCCAGGTGGCAATCTTCATGCCTTCTAGCTTAGCGGGTGCAGAGCAGGCGCCTCTCATTGCGCGGAGGCGATTGCGCGGCGGCATGGGCGCTCGCAACCAACCAGAACAGCACACCGCCCGCCTGCGTAACCCATTGGGTCGCACCGGCGGGCGGTGAATATATGCGCTAGTCAGCGCTGAATCTAGTTAGCACTGAATCTGGTCGGTATTACTCCTAGTCAACGGCGGGAGTGCCCACAACCTTCAGGCCCTTATCGCCGTACGCCTTGAGCATGTACAGGGCGTCGGAGAAGTACAGGGGGCTGGCGGGGTCCACCACGTCTGCCGCGCCGTCACCGTCGCGGTCCACTTCGGGGTAGGTGCCGAGCGTGCGGGCTGCCCAGCGGTTTTCGGTCTTGAACTGCTCAGCCTTCTTGGCTTCGGCACGTAGTGGACGGCGGATCTGTCGCAGGCGTGCGGCACCGTCGGGGCTACCTGCGGCGCGATAGAGGAACGCGGCGAGGGTGTGGCGGGTGGCGTAGTCGTCCGGGTGGAAGAGCCCGTCATCCCAGCCGGAGGTGATGCCCGCGTCCGCCGCCCAGATGTAGGCGGGGTAGTCCGGGTTAGTGGTTGCCACATCCTTGTAGGGGGAGGTCTTGGGCAGGTTCTTGACGGTCGGCGATCCCGCCATGCGGTAGAGCATGCGCACCAGCTGGCCGCGGGTGACGGTTGCGGTGCTGTGGCGGCGGGTGACGGTGTATTCTTCGCTGTCGAGGTAGCCGTGGCAGACCGCCCACACGCCGGGGGTGGCGCTCATGGTGCCGAGGAAGTTGGCGACGCATTCGACGTAGCTGGGGTCATCCTTGGGCTGCTCTGCCTTGATGACGAGTTTCAGGTTGACTGCGGGTTCTGCCGCGTGGGCGGCAGGCTGTGCGCTCACCGCGGAGGTGACGGGTACGGCACCGAGGGCGAGTGCGAGGGTGAGAGCGAAGGTGCGGCGTGCGCGAGTGGTGGGTGTGAGGACTCGGGAGATAACCGGAAGCATGGGCTGTCCTTATGTAATTGTGGTTGGGAACCGGCCGGAAGGAACCGATTTTTGGGTCGACCGCGGGGTCGCCAATGGAGCAAATAAGAAAAGGGGAAGGGTAGTGGTCGTTGAGGAATAGTGAGAAGCGGCAATGAATAGGGGCTGACGTGCGGCGATACGCGGTTTTGATGTGTACCAATGATGTGCGTGTTGCGCATGTTGTCGCACGGCTATGGTGGTGCACAGTGAATGGACTGTTTTACACCGCCATAGAAAGTTTAAAGTACATATTGATATTTTATTCAATATTTAATTGAGACTTTTATCAACTAAAAATTAAACATTGTTCTAAACGACAAAGCAGCTGCGAATGGAATGTATTCCATTCACAGCTGCTTTGATTTTTAGCTGATATATAGCGGTATAACGCGCCCACTAGGGCACACGCGCCTCCCTCACGATTCACAGGAAAGTCCCGAACCGGTTCGGGCGTGTCTACTAGCCTCTGCTAGCCGCGCATCACGTTATAGGCTTCCTTGGTGAGCTGACCGGCGGGCGAGGTGGAGTGGCGCAACTCCTCAACCTCAATGACCACATTCGCACCGATTGCGCCGGTAACGTACACGCGGCGGCCGAGCATATTACCCTCACCGATGCGGTCGTCCTTGGCGGCGCCTTCGGTGATGCGCAGGTCGTAAATCTTGTTTTCAATGTAGAAGCCATACAGAGAGGCGGGCTTCTCCGGCGGATTATAGGAGACAGGCGCGACCATGCGGGTACCGCGCGCGTTGCGGCTGATGTACCAGTTGGCGGCCTCGTCGGCACCTGCGGCACCGCTGACGGTGCCAGCCCAGCTGGAACCTTCCGCTTCGCATCCGATGAAGACGTTGTGCGCCCACTCAACGATCCAGCCGTGACCCGCGTTGGAGCGGGCGGTGCAGCCGATGAACATGTTGCGTTCACCCTGCACGATCCAACCTGCGCCAGCGTGGCGGGTGGCGGGCTCGTAGAGGGCGTACTTGTTGCTGGTGCGGTGGTTACTGTTGCTGGAGCAGCTCTCGAATTTCGCCTGCGCCGCGTACACCTCGATACCGGCATAGGAGCCGCCGCTGAGGTTCGCTTCGGCAACGTCTACGCCGCGCAGCTTGTTGTCTGCCGCGCCAGAGTTCTGGCCTTCGTTGGGGCGGCGGGGGTGGCCGGCGGGCTTGCCGAGCAGCAGGCCCTGGTTGAGGGTGCGGCGGATGGTCACGTCGTCAATTTTCATGCCCTGGTCGTCCAGGCCGAGCACGGCGACGCCGATGGCGGTGTCCCAGACTTCCACACCTGCGATAACAGGCACGATGTCCGGTTCGTTGAGCAGGTCGCCGGTCAGGTGGGTGTGGAAGATGACGCCGGCGACGTTGTTCAGCGGGGCGGTGTGCGCATCGAGCGGGTAGCTGCTGATGGGGGTATTTGCGGCATTAGTGCGGATGTGCAGGTTGCGTACGCCCATACGCATGGGCTTGTTGGCGTTGTAGTTGCCGTAGACGGGGGTGGTGTAGCTGCCGACGTGGAACACGCCGGTGTATTCGGTGTGGCCGTTGGCGGTGGTGGGGATGGCGCGGTCGGAGTGCGCGATGACGACGGTTGAGGAGCCGTAGCCGAAGATTTCGACGCGGTGCTTGATGTCGATGAAAGGGTAGGAGACGCGGTAGATGCCGCGGGGTAGTTCTACGGATCCGCCGCCGCGTGCGGCGACAGCGTCAACGGCGCGCTGGATGGCTGCGGTGGAGTCTTTGGCACCGGTGGGGTCTGCGCCGTAGTTGATGGCGTTGATGCTCATGGGCGTATCGGGCATGAGTGGCTCAATTCTTTCGATGGGTACCGCGTTCGGTGCTGAAGGCGGCGTGGTGAGTGAATTGAGTGAATACGGCAGCGGTGAATACGGTGCTGCGTGGGTGCAGTGTTGAGTTTGTGTGGTGCGGTGTGTTGGGCGCATTTCTGCGGATGTGTTGGCGTGTGCGAGTCTGTGCACCGGCAGACCTGCCTCCCTGCTCAAGGGTACCGCATTGGGCGTGTGGAGGCGATGACCGGGCACTGTGATGCCTGCTCCCCTACCCCGTTTTTCTACAGTTTTTCGGCTGTTTTGGGTGCGGGTTAAACGCCGAGGGGCGGGGATTACTCCCCGCCCCTCAGGCGTATACGTTTTAAGATTTTGTGGTCACGAGCCTCAGCTCGCAGAGCCTAGCCCGTGAGGGTTAGCCCATGAACACGCCGTTGCCGCGCTTCTCCAGCTGCTTCGGCGCGAAAGTCGCGTGGCGAATATGATCCACCTCAATGAGCACGTTATCGCCCATAGCACCGGTCACGTGAACACGGCGGCCAATCATGTTGTTCTCACCAATACGGTCATCCTTCGCGGACGCAGTCGTAATGTGCATATCGCGAATGTTGTTCTCAATGTAGAAACCGTACAGGGAAGCCTTCGCCCAGCTGTAAGGGTTGTGCGAACGAGGAGCCACGAAGCGGCTACCGCGTGCGTTACGGCCAATGTACCAGTTCGCCGCCTCGTCACCTCGAGCAGCGCCGGTAACAGCGTCCTGGAAGCTGGAGGACTCGCCCAGGCAACCAATGAACTGGTTGTTACCCCACTCCACGAGCCAGCCGTGACCGGCGTTCTCCTGGGCGGTGCAGCCAATGAACATGTTGCGGGTGCCCTGAATGAACCAGCCTGCACCCACGTGGCGGGTCTTCACTTCGTACAGGGCGTTCTTACCCTGGTTACGCTTGTTGAACCAGCTGGTGGACGCCTCGAACTTGGACTGAGAAGTGTAAATCTCGATGCCCGCGTAGGTGCCGAAGCTCATGTTTGCGTCAGAAACGTCAATCATGGAGAACTTGTTATCTGCCGCACCGGGGGTGTCACCCTCACGGGGGCGCAGCGGGTGGCCGACGGGCTTACCGACCAGCAGGCCCTGACGCAGGGTCTGACGGATGCGCAGCTTGTCAATCTTCATGCCCTGGTCGTCCAGGCCCAGGATCGCAACGCCAATGGCGGTGTCCCAGATTTCGATGTTGGACAGGGTGGGCACTGCGTCCGGCTCACCGGGGTTAGCGTCCGCAATGCGGGTGTGGAAGATGACGCCTGCAACGTTGTCGACGGGCTGGGTGTGCTTCTCCAGGAAAATCTGGTTGCTCTTAGAATCCAGCGGCAGGTTGTACTTGTTGGTGCGGATGAACAGGTCACGCACGCCCATACGCATGGGCTTGTTCTGGTTGGTGCCACCGCTCATGGGGGTGGTGTAGCTACCGGTGTGGAAAACGCCGGTGCATTCGTAGCTACCGTTCTTGGTGGAGGGAATACCCTTGTCGGTGAAAGCGACGATTCGGGTTGCCTGACCGTGGCCGAAAATCTCGACGCGGTGCTTCATTTCGATGAAGGGGTAGGAGACGCGGTACATGCCGCCGGGAATCTCCACGGAGCCGCCGCCCTGCGCAGCAACATCATCGATAGCCTTCTGGATAGCACTAGTGGAGTCTCGTACGCCGGTGGGGTCAGCGTTGTACTTGGAATCGCATACGTTCACGCTCATGATGGTAGCCATGGAGTGTCCTCTTTCTTGGCGGATACAGAACAGCGATTAGCGCATAGATAGTGTCTTCTACGCGCGTCATTAAGCTGAGTGTATCCAGTTGTGTTTGAGTGAATAAATGGTTTTGAGCTTCCTTCCGGTTGAGTGAGTGAGTCTCTTCCGGTGTGGGATGCGGGCGGGGAGTGAATCCGCTGCATCAATGCTCGTGGGCGGCGTGAGGGAGTGAATCTCAACCGTTCCCATATGTGAGTCATAAATTCTTGCATACAGGATGCGAATCTGTCTAACCCACGACAAAACATTCTAGGGCAAAATTGGGGCTTTTTCGCCGCTCAACGCCCGATAGTGTTGATTGTCTCCTCGGTCACTTTTATGCAATAAAGTGCACATACCCCACAAAAACCCAACTGACCAGTACAAATACCACATTTTGCACACAAATGCACTAGTCAGGGAATTTTTTGGCAGTGCGCGCCACATCACTTCATAAACCAATTGATACGGCCCAAGGTCCCCCATTAAAACCCCTCATCAGAGGCTTATCTCACAGACTCAGAGGCCCCCAATAGCACCCGGCAAGCAACCCCAGCAGATAGGGTTCAAGCCCCTACTGAACTTCCTTCGCGGAGGCGGCACCCACCACATCCAGGCGCGCATAGCGGCCCGCAAGCCAGGTACAAATCATCAACTGAACCTGATGGAAAATCATGATCGGCAGCATCATCAGGCCCAGCGAGCCCGCACCAAAAATAATGATCGCCATCGGCAGGCCAGCCGCCAGCGACTTCTTCGAACCGCAGAACTGAATCGTAATGCGGTCGGCACGGTTGAATCCCAGGCGCTTAGCCAGCTGGTCAGTCAGCCACAGCATGAACACCACAATAATCGCCATGAGCACGACCAGCAGCACAATCTGCCACCACGCCACGCGCGTCCACACGCCCTGCACCACCGAAGCGGAAAACGCCGAATACACAATCATCATGACCGAGAACTTATCCAGCCACTTGGTCGTCGGCTTCTTGGCAAACTCCCCCACCCAGCGGCGCGTCAGCTGACCGAGCACGAACGGCAGAAACAGCTGAATGGCGATGTCCAGGAAGACCGTTCCAGAGAACTCAATATGGCCCGTGTTCATCAGCAGCATGGCGAGCAGCGGGGTCGCTACCACACCCACAATCGAAGAGAGCGAGGCGCTCACAATCGCCGCCGCCACGTTACCGCCCGCAATCGAGGTGAACGCAATCGATGCCTGCACGGTCGAGGGCACAAAGGTCAAGAACAGAATGCCCATGTACAGCCCATCACCGAGCACAAAACGCAGTGGTGAAAGCGCCAAACCGACCAGCGGGAACAGCACGAACGTGCAGCTCAGAATCATCAGGTGCAGACGCCAGTGGGTCAAGCCGCGAATAGCCTCCGCGGTGGAGAGGCGAGCGCCGTACAGGTAGAACAGCAGGGCGACCGCGAACTTCGTTCCGGTGCTGAACCATTCGGCGAAGTCGCCACGCGCCGGCACAATAATTGCGAGGATGACCGCGCTAATGAGCATGGTCAGCAGCGGGTCGAGCTTGATAGAGCGAAGTGATGAAAGCATGCTGTCCATTCTATGCCTGCGGCATGCAGCGGATGCAGTGGCGGGCGCACCTTCTCACCTGAGGGTCGTGCAGGAGGCGGTTAACGGCAGAACCCGCCGGAGTGCGTTAGCACCCCGGCGGGTTCGTGAAGGTTATTGAGCTGTGCGGCTCAGATGAGACGTTCAGAGTAGGCTCAGCGGCTACTTCTTATCACCGTCGAAGCCGTAACCGTAGGAGCCGCCCTCAGAGGAGTTGTTGCCGTACTGGCCGTAACCGTACTGCTCGGGAGCAGACTGGCCATTAGAAGACTGACCGTTAGGCTGGCCATTAGAGGGCTGCTCAGGGGCGGGCTGGCCTGCACCGTTCTGACCTGCGGCAGGCTGACCGAAGCCGGGCTGCTGACCGTAGGCAGGCTGACCCGGTGCGGGCATCTGCGGGCCACCGGGAGCACCCGGTGCCGGCACGCCACCGGCGGCAGCGTACGCATCCCAACGCTGGCCGTGGAAGGCACGAGCCTGCTCGGTGAGCCAGCCAGCGAACAGCGTCGAATTCGCATCGAACTTGGGGGCGTTCTCGGGCTTGGAGTACACGTCCACGGTTTCCAGGGTGTGGTCTGCCCAAACGTCCTGATGTTCACGCATGAACTCGGTGGACTGAATCGGGTCGGGCCACATGTGCACCGGCTCCGCCGCCGGGATCAGGACAGGAACGCGCGGTGCGGCGTCCTTGACCGGGTTCTCAGTCGGGCGCCAGAACAGGCGGCCCGGCTGGGTGCGGTCACGCAGCGCGTGCGCACGCCAGGTGAGAATCGGGTGGCTTGCCAGCAGGTTCACGTACCAGACGGCAAGACCGCGGTCGGTGACCGCACGGTCGGCAAGCTCATCGAAGTTAACTTGCTTGTTCAGGTACTTACCTGCCGCAAGCACCTTGACGGCACCCTCAGCGCCCTCGGGGCAGAAGCGGTAGCCGAAGTTGTCGGCGGTGTATTCCTGCGAGCGGGACAGCGCACTCGACAGCACCGGAATCTGGTTGAACAGCGTAGTGAAAATCAGACGGAAATAACCGACGTGACCTGCGGCGATGTGGCCCACCTCGTGGCCAATGATGAAGCGCAGCGCCTCCGGATCACGGGACTTACCGCCAATCTCGAACAGGTCAGAGTACAGGCAGATGTAGCGGCGGAAGCCGTGACCTGCCGCGAAAGCGTTCATCACGCCGTTACCGAGGACGACGTACGCATCCGGCACGCGGCGCAGACCCGCCGCCTCCGCTGCTTCGGCGAGCATCTGGTACGCCTCAGGGAACTGGGTCGGGGTGATGCGCACACCGCGAACACGCTGCTGCGCGTAGTAGATTGCACGAACAATGAAGATGGCAATCGGGCCCAGGATGAGCAGACCAACCGTCTGGAAAATCAGGTCTTCCAGGCTTGCGGAGGTGCTGCCGGAAGGTACTCGAACCGAGCCTTCACCGGTTGAGCTGAAGACGTAACGCATCATCGAGCTGAACAGGTCAGCCAGCGCCATGAACAGCACAATGTAGCCGACCGCGGTGACGGCGTAGGCGGCGACCAGCCACGGAATTTCGGAGGGGTGACGCAGCGCGTGCAGCACCTTCGGCGGCAGCATCGACTGGTAGGCGAAGAGCTTCGGCTGGGGCAGGGGGCTAACCGGCTTCTGGCGCTCATCTTCGGGGAGCCAGCCTGCGGAGAGGTCCTGCGGGAGGGGCTCACCGGGGGCACGGAATGCCTGCTGGCCGGGCTGGGCGTTGAAGTGTCCGCCGGGCTGCTGGTGGTTTTCAGGGGGTTGAGTCATGTCTCGTCCGCTTCGTATCGAGTGTTATCTGATTCCACTCTATCGTTTTTGGGCACTTACTAGTGAATGTGAATGCGCTTTTTCTCACGGAACGCTCACCACTTCTCATCTTCCCTGCAATAGCCCGCCAAGAGATACAATGCTTAGCTTTTCTCCCTATTGATGCATGCAGAGGGGCCGGTTCCGCACACGTGGTGCGGAACCGGCCCATCCAAAAGCTGACAGAAGAATAGCGTCTACTTATTAGGGACACCACTCCCTAATACACTAAAAATCCATCAACTTTATACTCAAATAAACATCACAATATATAAATCTCAATCCAAGATTGAAGTAGGTCGAATGGGTCACTACTCCATTCAGACCTAATGCAAGCTGATATTAAACAGCTGCCGAAAGATAAGTGACAGTACCCCAGGGGGAAGTCACAATAACGCGGTACTGCACCGGAATGACCTTTGCCGACTTATGCGCGGGGTCACCGTAGGTGTGCTTACGCAGGTAGGTCATGTACGACACAACGTCTTGACCAGCATTGGGGTGGGTAATGTTAGCCATTACCTGAATGTCCCAGGACCAGCCATCGCGGCCTTCAGCGGTCGTGTAGTGCTTACCGTATGCGTAAGTCCACAGGGGGCTGTTTTCCTTGGGAGGACGGGGACCATCCGGGAAGTGCAGGTAGTTGTACTTACCGTGAGCGATGTAGGTAGAGCGGCTGCCCTTGTAGTTGTCGTTGAGGCGAACAACCGGGGGGTTTGCGCCCTTGCCCTTGTAGCCTTCGGCGTAGTACATGTTGTTCTTGCGGTTTGCGTCAGACTCACCGAATGCGAAACGGTCCGCACCGGTGGGGGTCGGTGCATAGGAGACGTCACCTGCAACGTTCTCAACACGAACGTTGATGATAACGCCGCCACCAACGCCACCAACGCCGTCCTTGGAGGTGTAGTCAGGGGTGTCCTTGCCGTTCGGGGGGTAAATCGGCGGGAAGTCGCTCACACCCTCGTAACGACCCCAGGGGTAAGCAAGCTTATTTTCGGGGGTGGTGTTGTCGATGAAGTAGGTCTGCGGCTGGGGGCTGCAGTTGGAGGTGGGCATTACTGCCCATTCGTATTCTTCATTCACGGTACCCTTGTAGCGGCGACGGTTGGCACGTTCACCCCAGGGCACGGATACGATGGTGCCGTATTCGCAAGGGTTCTTGGATGCGGCGTAGGCGGGCACTACGGCGGTTGCTGCCACAACGGGCGTTGCCCATGCTGCACCCTTGACCAGGGTACGACGGCCCATCAGCTTTCCACTTTGTTCGGAGTGGCTCTTAGTCGAGTGAATATCCATTACCAAGTCTCTCTCAATTGGAATGAGTTTTGCACATTGATCCACTTTATTTCTGCATAAAATATACAGATATAAAAGTTATCGCAGTATGTGTTTAACGTACAGTTCAGAGTGTGCTCTCAGAATTCTTTTGCGGCTATAAGTCCGCTTCAGTTCTTTTCGATGAACACTCGTTATATGAACACGCTTTATATGGAATCACAAAAATTTGTATTTATTGTTTCATATTGTGCAACAACTTGGATCGATAAAAAATTCCTAACAGAATTAATCTAGGATTATCAATCTTTTTTCACCCTCAACCTTAACTGCCATCAATGTTGGAATGTTGCGAATCAATGCACTCAACCCCCCCCCCTTGCACAACTTTCCCAAGCAAGCAATAAGTTTACACTTTATGCAGCATCTAAACCCACACTTTCAACTAACTTTCATTCTTGTTCCCAGTGTGATGAATGATATATATGTAATACATGCTATATTGGCGTAATGTTGTATTGTAAAGTGAGTTGAATCATATGCATTTACTCTAATGGATGTTCAAAAACAAGTCCGCTGCAGCACCCGTACGGAACGGGAACTGCAGCGGACTGCCTATATTCAACCGCCTATACGGCGGGGTGCGTGGGGCTTAGAGGCTCTTGACGAGTTCCTCGGTAGCCTCAGCGATAGCCTTCTCCTCGTTGGTGGGGATGACCAGCACCTTGATAGCGGAATCCTCGGTGGAAATTACGCGCGGCTCGGGGGAACGCTTAGCGTTCTCCTCCTCGTTGTACTTGATGCCCAGTGCGCCGAGGCGGTCCAGGACCAGCTTGCGGAAGTCGCCGGAGTTCTCACCGATACCAGCGGTGAAGATCAGTGCCTGCGCGCCGCCAACAACCAGGTTGTAGCCGCCAATGTACTTCATCAGGCGGTAGGAGGTCATGTCCAGTGCGAGCTGTGCACGCTCGTCGCCGGACTGTGCAGCCTCAACGACCTTACGCATGTCGTTGGAGCCAGCCAGTGCGAGCAGGCCGGACTCCTTGTTCAGGATGGTGTCCAGGCGTGCACCGTCGATGCCCTCACGAATCAGGATGGTGGTCAGTGCCGAGGGGTCAATGTCGCCGGAGCGGGTACCCATGATCAGGCCAGCCAGCGGGGTGTAGCCCATGGAGGTGTCGACGGACTTGCCGCCCTTCACAGCGGTCACGGACGCGCCGTTACCGAGGTGAGCAACGATGCCGTTGAACTCGTCGCGTGCAATGCCGAGCATGTCAGCTGCAACGTGGGAGACGTACTCGTGGCTGGTGCCGTGGAAGCCGTAGCGGCGGATGCTGTACTTGTCAGCCAGGTCGTAGGGGATCGCGTAGCGCCATGCTTCTTCGGGCATGGTGGAGTGGAACGCGGTGTCGAAGATAGCAACCTGCGGCAGGGAGGGCCACTTGTGCATTGCTGCGCGCATGCCCTGAGCGTGTGCGGGGTTGTGCAGCGGTGCCAGCGGGGAGAGGTCGTCGATCTGCTGGACAACTTCCTCGGTGAGCAGGGCGGGGTGGGTGAACTTCTCTGCACCCTGCACCACGCGGTGGCCGACTGCCTGCAGCTCACGGCCTGCCAGGACGGGCTCAAGCTTCTCGGACATGATGTCGAATGCGACTTCGTGGTTGGGCACGTCGGTGCCGATGTTTTCGACGAGGCCGGAGGTCAGCATCTGCTCTGCCTCGGGCAGGGAGGTGTCACGCACCTGGTACTTCAGGGAGGAAGAACCAGCGTTCACAACGAGAATAAGCATGAAAGTATCTTCTTTCGTAGTTTTCTTTTCGTTCCATTCTCGCACTTTTCGAGCCTGCGTGCGAGACGGTCCCGACTGTGTTTTTAACGGGGGTTTTTACAGGGGGCAGGAGGCGAAGGGTTAGTGGGCTCTTTTCTTTCTCATCCGCCTCGGGTAAGTCCAGCGGTGTCGCCTCGCGGTCAGGTGTGCACAGTGTGGCGCCGTACTCGTTCAGAAGTGCCACCGACGAATCGGTCCAGACTATAGGTTTGGCCCTATAGATTCGCATTTCGTCCTCGATAGTTCTTGGAGAAAAACGTAGTACTTGGGTCAGCTCACTCATCTAAATTCACCACTTCTTTGAAACGATCAAGGTTAGAGCGCGAGTGAAGGACAATCACAACCTGCTTGTCACTGCCCTCGATAGCGCACGCCATCGATTCGAGCTCAGCGCGCTCCTCTGACGGAGTGAGACTCTTCAAGGTCTCATCAAGCAACACAAGCCGGGCAGCGCCTTCACGTAACACGGAACGCGCAAGCATGAGCCCGCTCGAATTCGATGCTTCAGATGCGAACGGATCGATATCCGGTACGATTACCACTTCGCCTTGGGGATACCGGCGGTATAGAGCATCAAGCATGACGGACTTCCCCGCGCCAGTTGGTCCAATCAAGGCAACCATAGAACACCCAGAGTCAAGAACACTCTCAAGCAGAGCCAGGTCAGCAGACCGCACGGGCGGATAAGAACGGTCGGCCCGGTACTCTTCAAGCATCCGAACACGCTCCGCAGTCAAGCTGACTACACCAACCTGTTGCAGCGTCTCCACCGTAGATTGGATACCAGATGACAGAGTTACTGCAAAATATATTACGACCGCGGGAGCAACCACTGAGTTCGATCCTTCGACCATCAGTGCCAATACCGCTGCAGAAACATTCAGTGACAACACAAGCGACTGAATCAGTCCCGTACGCAGTGCGTAGGCGTTCGCCAACTGAATCGAGCTGCTGACGTATGCAGCCTCCGAATGAGCGTAGGCTTCTTCTCCAGCCCGACGCAGCCCTGCACTGACGGGCGCAGCGTGTAAGCCAGCCTGGGCACCAGCCACCCCGATGAAGTCACCTCGGCGATTGGCAGCCGTCGTCGAGGCAGGGAGAATCCACTTTGAACCCTGACGCATAGCAAGCATCGCTAGGGGTGCTACCGCCAACACAGCAATCATGAACAGCGGGGCGCCGGCCACTGCGCCTCCGATGAGCATAAAGGTCTGTAGAATGACCATAAATACCGAACCCAGGGCGCTAGGCACCGACATCTGAAGGTCGGAGAAGTCTTCACCCATCCGCCCCATGACCGCACCGCTTGTTCTAGGACTAGCGAATCGATCGAGCCTCCGTATAACCCGGTCGTGCAAATCGCTCAGCCTAGCGATGGGAGCCCAGTAGAGCGGGCCAAAGAACATGACGGACCCAACAATTGCTGCCAGTGCACAAGCAGCTGACACTCCAGCAACCTGAGCAGACAGCTCATCACTGTGAGCAATCGTCAATGCAAAAGCAACTTCGGATCCGCTCAAGAGTAGGGCGCCACACGTAATCCACACCAAATGCGGTCCAAACAACAACAGAGCCGATCGTCGGAATGTGGCATGCTTCGGCTCAGGGTCAGGAAGGTCCTGTCCCTCGCTCACATCCGTCGAACCAGCATCTGCCTCCTTAGCTGCCCCGGGGCTATGAGCCTGCAACTCAAGAGGGTCTACCCTCGCATCATTGCCGGGGGTGAAGGCACTCGGTACGTACTCCTCCGAGCTTGCCAGAAGTGTGCACGTTGGCACGCACTCTAAGATCCTCTCGGCAACCACTTCTCGTGTTACAGGATCAAGCGCTGCGAACGTATCGTCCAAAATTAGCCAGTCCGGTTTGTCTGCCAAAACGATAGCGACAGCAGCACGGTGTCTCTCTCCTGACGACAAGGTTGTTGCGTCTTGCCAGAACCGCCCGATCACATCCTCAGTGAGCCCCATACCTAAAGCGAGGCTAGTGAACCGGGATACCTGATGTGGCGAAGCAGAAGCTCGCCACGCTGACAACACCGAATGGGACACTTCCGGGTTGCGTGGTACGAAAGCAGAATCGGGGGTGGTCACGGATGTGCGCAATGCTTCAGCGCGCTCAGACGTAGATGCAAGCACCTCTCTAGAATTTGAAGGCTGCCCCACCAAGTCCTGCTGTTTAACCGTGCAATTTGGAGACGACTCGAGCTTGTCGAGCTCACGCATCATTGGCACAGCGAGCCGAATAACCCGATAGTTTACGATGTTGTTCTGCACCGCTGCGTACAGGTAGCGGGCTGCCAAAATAATTCCAATACCGAAATGAGCGGATGGCCAGAGCCACGCGCCGAGAACCGCAACCACAGCGAGCACCGCAGTTAGTGCTCCCCGTTCAAGGAATCCATTCAGGACCTGCAACGGGACCCGTCTGCGCAGAAGCTGCTCTTCGGTGTTTCGGATGCTAGCGACCTTGTCCAGGGCGGTACCCCAGCTGGGGATGCTTTGCCCTCGAGGCAGCGCGTTTGCTACACGCTGGATCCACTGCCTACGCTCTCCCTCTAGAGCGACGTACTGTTCCCATAGTCGGCCCACCAAGTTGATGAGACGGACGCTGACGAATACCAATCCAGTGATGAGCAACGCAGCGATGGCGCCGCTTGCACCATATAGCGCGAGCGAAGCCGCGAGAAAGGCAATAATCTGAACGGTTGAAACGGCGAAATCAACAACGAAGGCAAACTGGCTGATCTGTCCTGGGTATGTGAGAACATGCCCGTGAGCTTCCGGCGGATGGGATGACCTACTAAAGATGTCCCGGAAACGGCGGTATGTGAGCTGTCGAACCGCGATCGTGAGAATAAGCTCTTGGCGTTCCTTCACCCAGTACCCTAGGCTTTCAGCCAGGAAAGCGAAGATGAGTAACCAAATAGCACTGCCTGGGGTCCTCTCACCTGACGTTACCTGGCCGATACCTGCCGTAATCATCAGAGCCCCTGCAACATTCAGTAGGCCAGCGGTGAAGACGGTGAAACTCGTGCTCGTTGGCGCGAATATCAAAGCAAGCCAGCGGATCCGTCTCGGCAGGTTCCGCGCTATCCTTTGATAGCGTACATACAAGTGCTCGATGGGCATGTCTCTCAGATGCAGGCTAGGAGCGCTCTGTGCTTCGCCCCGTCGCTTGTGATTAATCACCATTATGTTTCCAGTCATTCGGTATTCGAGTTCAGGTGTACGGCCTCGTTAAACCGCAAAATAGATAGCCAGAATACTTTCTGGTGTTCTGAGTGGTGGAAGCACCCGGAAGCATTATGTCGCCTGACCCTAATGTAGCAGACATGGGATGAATCACACGGCGGCTACAGGAGCCTTACACAATGGTGGCGTGAGCAGATGGATTACCACATACCGATACTTATGTCTGCAACCGGCCCGTTCCGCTACTGCAAAGATGGATTCCACGATTCTGCCAGTTATAGGCGGGATACATTCCGGTGCGGCCCCTCCCCTGTTTCTACGTTTGCGGGCTATTCTTCGTCGTCATCAACGGCGGGCAAGCCCAGCAGGGCGGTTCCCGCCTCGGTGAGGGACCAGCGCATCGTACGGCCAGCCTTCATGCCCTCAACAAAGCCGAGCCCCTGCAGCAGTTTGAGCCTATCTCGCAGAGTCGGCGCCGTAACACCCAACACCTCCTGTAGCTCGCTTGAGGTGGGGGCGACTGGCGCACGGAAAATCTGCACCTGCCCCAGCAGGTACAGCAGCCGCAGAACATCATCAAACTTCTTCGAAGTCAGCCCGGGGGTGCCACCCGTCCAGGTGCGGCTGCCCTCCAGCTCAGCGATACGCCTGCCAAGAGCACGCCACGCACGGTCGCGTGACTCCAGTTCGTCTACCAGGTGCTCCTGAGCCTGCTCAATCAGCCCCAGAAAAACATGCAGAAAACCGGTCACCTCACCGTAGTTGAGGGGTTCTTCCGCCGCGCTAAACGCCTTGTAGTAGCGGCTCTTCTGAATGTTGAGCGTGCTCGGCAGGGTGAGGGTCGTCAGCCGGGTGAGCGTCTGCCCCAGGTGGGCTACCAGCAGGTACCTGCCCAGGCGGCCGTTGCCGTCGTAGAAAGGGTGCGTGTACTCCACCATGAAATGCGCGGCGATTGCGGAGAATAGCGCCGGCACGTTCGGGTCGAGGGCGTGGTTGAGTGCCGCCTGCACGTTGGCGATGATGGTCGCTTCGCTGTCGGGGGCGCGGTGATTTTCGCGTGTGTTGTCGTGAATAACCACGGGTTTGGTGCGGAATAGAGCCCCGTCTGGGCGGTCTTCTTCCGCGAGGTGCCCTCCGAGTAGCGTGTCGTAGAGGCTGCGCACCTGCTCAACTGTGGAGGGTGGGCGGCCTGCCCCCAGGTCCTTGAGGAGGTTCACGAATTCGACGGCGCGCTTGGCGCGGGGGTCCTCGCTGTCGCCGGAGGTGAGTGCCTCAGAGATGAGCTGGCGTGTGGTGTGCACGCCCTCGATGCGGTCGGACGCCACGATACTGCGTACTGCCAGGTCGAGTAGGTAGCTTTGCATAGCGATGCTGGGCAGTTGGGAGCTCAGCTGTTCGATGTGCCGTTCACGGCGCATGATGCGTTCAAAGGCTGCGAGCGCAGTGCGGTCTGCCAGGTAGAACAGGGGGTGCTCCCCTACCGTGAATTCGTTGAGGAGGTAGGTGGAGTGGCCGTTGCGGCGTGCCTGCAGTTCGGTTTGTGCGGCGGCTTTGCCGCGTTCGTGGAAGATGCTTTTGAGGGTGCGGTACCTTGTGCCGGTGGTGTTCACGTGTACCCTCCTTGATGGTGTAAAAAATCGCGGTTTTTTTCATTATCCTCCTGATTTTTAGGGAATAATGAAAAAATCCGCGATTTCTTTCATAATCCATGTCACATATGGGCGTTTAGGGTGCAGGGAAGGCTCCCGACTCAGACCCCTGCAGGGGCGCATCCTAGCGGGAAGCCGCGCCAACCGCTCTACTTATTCTGTTCCTTCATTCGTTCCTTCACAAAGCTGTTGAAGCCCTGCGGCTCAAGGATATGAGACGCCTTCCACTTGTCGGGCCGCTCCGCGGTACGGTGCAAACGCACATAGTAGGCGGGGCTGATGCTTCCTTCGACCTTCACGCAAACCGTGAGCCAGTAGGGGTTGTCACCGCCAGGAACTTTCAGGGTCGGATCATCAACCAGTTCAGCACTAGTGACGGTTCCCTTGAAAACATCAATACGAGAGTTAGGCCCGTAGTGGTTTTGCAGTTTGGGGTCAATCATGGGGTAGAGCTCTTCAGACCATTCCTTGTACGGCTTGCCGCTGGTGTAGGCGGCGACAATTGCTTTCGCGGCTTCAAGCGCGCGACCGCGGTCTTCGTCAGTGATGCTATTGAGGGTGGGAACGCTGGAGGGCTGTTGGGGTCCACCACCGGTTCCTGCCAGGGGTGAGGGGTCAAGGCTCACGGTCGGGGTCGGTGCCGCGGTGGTGGATGCCGCGGTGGTGCTTTCCGTCGCGCTCGGGGAGGCGGTCACCTCGGTGACGGTGGGGGTGCGGCCTGCGGTGGTGGTTGCGGGTGCAGGAGTAGTAGTGGAGCTGGGGGTGGGGGTGGCGGTAGATGTTCCGCCGGTGATGAGGGTTCCGCCCGGTGCGGAGCTATCGGTGCTAGCGGAGCAGCCGGTGGCGAGCAGAGCAAGGACAGCGGCGGCTGCAGTGATTTTGCGGGTCATGGAGAGGGGCTTTCTCTGATGAACGGTTCTATGTATCGGTGTGATGTGTCTAGGCGGGGCAGTGTAGCGTTGCGACCGCCTGCGGTTGGTGTCTGCGTCGGGCGTTGACGCATAGCGGGTGCATGGTTCGGCACCGGATTATCGGTAGAAATTCGGTGTTTTTCGTGCAGTCTAGCTCATATCATGGTAGCTCAGGGCGAGCGCCTGCAGGATATCTGTAGGCATGATAGGGTATCTTTTGACACCGATAAATATGTGCCGCCGTGTTTTTGCGTCTTGCAGTCCTCGATGTTGTGTTCTGGCTCAGACGCTTCTGCTGCAGCACCGCATAGTTTCTCATCACTCATTCAATCTCTGCCCTCCTGCTGGGGGTGGGTTTGTCGCGCCCCGAATTGTGGGGTCTACGTATTTTGGAGATTGTTATGGAGAACAAGGGCGGAGTCACTATCCCCCGCTGGGCTTTCGGACTGGCAGCAGCCGTCGTCGCCCTCCTCGTTGTACTGGTCATCGTGCTGATTCCGCGCGGCGGCGATAATTCCAACACCTCCGCTTCGGGCGGCTCGAACGGTGCGGCTCAGTCGAAGGCCACCTCAACGGTAGCGGCAGGCACCTGCGGCGCTGGCGCCTCAGACGACCAGGCAGTACTGGATGCAGCACCCAAGGACACCACGTGGGTAACCACTGATGGGGGTTGGATGGGTCCGGTATCGAAGACCGCAGGTCCGGTAGCAAACTCGCCGATTCGTAACTGCTTCGAGCACTCAGCTGAAGGCGGATTGTATGCCGCAACCTGGGCTTATATCCAGATAATTGAGACCCCGAAGGATTTCCTGCCGACTATTGTTGGCCCCGGCGCCGATGCGCTCCGCGAACTCCGTATGAAGGACACTACAACCGCTCCGGTCCTGCACATTTCCGGTTACCGTTACATCTCCTACACCCCGGAGCGTGCAACGGTGCGACTGCTGATCAAGACCCCGTCGGCTACGTACTGGTCTGCCGATATGGTGATGGAGTGGCACGATGGTGACTGGCACTATTGGGCTCCTACTACTCCTACTGAAGTTGGCAAGGCTGACCCCGACGAGTTCATTACCTGGGGTTCCTAAAACCTAACAGCCTGTACGGGCAATAAAACACGGTGGGGCACGACCTTTCAACAGGTCGCGCCCCACCGCGTTTATACGTTTAAGACGGCTAGAGCACCTCGGGGTGGACCGCCACCTCCACGGCGGCAGGTAGCACGCGCGCACTAATGCGATACGCTGACGGCGCCGGGTCGCCATCCACCTCAACCGGCTGCGCACCCTCCGGGAACTCCAGCACCACCTCGGACCCCACCAGGTGGCGAATCACCGGTAGCTCAATGCGCGGCGAACCCAGAATCGTACGGCGCATCACCTTCGCCATCAGCAGGCCCCACTCCACCAGGTCACGCGGGGACGCCACAATCACCTCAAGCTTGCCGTCGTGCACATCCGTCATATCCGCCAGGCGAATACCGCCCTGCAGGCGACCGCAATTCGCAACCAGCACCGAACGCATGGGCAGGATGCGGGGCTCCCCACCGTCCACGCTGATGCGCACCGGATGCGACCTGCCCAGCATATGCTTCATGCCGGACTGCACATACGCCACCCAGCCGAACTTCGCCTTAATCTCCTCGTTCGTGTCGTTCATGACGAGCGCGTCGAAGCCGGCACCACTCATCACAAAGAACGTGTGTTCGGTTTCTTCGCCGGTGGTGCCCGTAGTCGTCATCTCAATCGCGTCAACGTCCTGACCCGCGCCGTTGAGCGCAATATTCACGCACGCCGCCACGTCACTCACCGGGATGTACAGGTTGCGCGCCAGCAGGTTGCCGGTGCCCATCGGCAGAATACCCAGGCGCGGCTTGGGCCCCTCGTGATGCGCCAGCGCCGCCGCCACGGCACGCACCGTGCCGTCACCACCTGCGGCAATCAGCAGGTCAACACCCTCAGCAATCAGCTCGCGGGCAGCCTCAGAACCGGGCTCGTCCACACGGGTGGTGCGCACCAGCGCCTGCGGGTGGCCGTTCGCCGCGAGGGTACGTTCCA
>ERZ1674176.40-NODE-40-length-38031-cov-13.626896_pt1 | contig 38031 bp, 54 predicted proteins | sample MGYA00581288_ERZ1674176 | MGnify/ENA primary metagenome ERZ1674176 (study PRJEB41354, sample SAMEA4873327) | human saliva metagenome | biome: human-associated habitat [ENVO:00009003]; feature: mouth environment [ENVO:08000002]; material: saliva material...
CTTTATATAATATTTATAAAAAAGAAGCATTATCAAAAAACAATATTTTTAAAGCATCATTTATATTAATTATAGGAGCGCTATCATTTATATGCGCAAAAGAATTATTCACAATGAATGAGTTTAAGGCATTAGCTAATCACGCATATAATAAAAACCTTTCAGAATATTGGAATATGCAAAGAGAGTGGAAAATAATATCTATTTATTTCCTTATTGGAGCAACATTGGTTACACTATTAATTGGCATAAATATATTTTTCACAATTTTATTCTTTAAATATTCATTAACATTAGAAAAAGTCATAAATTTAACAGGTATAATCATCATTTTTTTATTAGCAATTCTTATTTTCTATTTTATTATTTTTGATAAAACTATATTGCTTAACCTTATTAATAAAATACCATTAATAAAATAATCTAAAACGACGATGTGCATATCTAGCGGCCCTTGATAGGCACAAGCGTCCACGCTTGTGCCTATCAGCTAAAAGTTCGCTCAAAAAATCCAAAGATTTTTGAGTATTGGTTTATGGGTAAAATCAGCAATATTTTATTAAATATCACGAGTGTGGACGCTGGCGCTATCTTGTTTTATTTGTACCGTTCTGTTGCGCACGCTTCCCAGCGTGTGCTTAATTTCACTAAAAAACACCTCAAAAGCTCACCGCACTTTAATTTCTAGGGCACGCGTTGCGAAATACGCGCCAACATATAAGTTTAGTGAATAATTCTATCCCAAACTTTTTAATCTCTAACGCTCATATTGTGAAAAACATATCCTAAAAATAAATAGCAAAATAATTTTTAATTAAGTAAAATTCTTTGAATGTTGCCGTTCGCGAATTTTGAGAAACGTAACCGCTAAATGTGAGAAATTTAAAACACTTCAAGTTTCTCATTTTTAGCGGTTAAAATCCACGAATTTTGAGAAGTAAAAACGCCCTTTAAATCATTATTAAATGGCGTTTAAATTTTAAGTATTAAAACTTATAAACCATGTTATCTTCATACTTGCCGGAATAACTCGCCGAAGCCTTAACAACAACGCGCTCGGAGTTGTAAAAAGCCTCCCAATTATCAACCTTATCTTCTACCATATACTCGATAAAGCGAACAAATTCGCTCTTTGTTGAGCTAAAGAATACATAAGGAGGGCGCGTGAGGTTGATTAATCGGAGGAAGTCGATTAAATCAAAGTACGTCGCCTGTTTATAGCTTTCCTGGCGGGTGCATAAATATGGTGGATCTAGAACAAATAAGGCCTTAGGGTCGCTGCTAAATTTAGGTAAAAGAGTGTGAAATGACTCGCGCATAATATCAAGCCCGTCTAAATATCCATCTGCTTTCGGATAATCAGACTGTCTAACACAATGCCAAAAATCGTTCTTAAATAAGTCATCTAGTGTTGCCACTTGCTCGCCGCTAAATAGAAGCCAGCTCGCTAGACTATTCAGGTCAATATAACCTTTGAAATTTTGAATGATTTTGATGCATTCTGCCTTACAACCCTTCGACAATCTTTTGTTTTTTTGCGTAGCATTACCGACTACCGAGTAAAGCATCGAACGAAGTGCATTAATGTCGTCAATATGTGCCAATCGCTCAGCATACCCATCGAAGTCGTTATAAATTACGCGTGCTTTAGGCTTGAGTTGTTTAGCAGCGTGGCTTAATAAACCGCTCCCGCCAAATGTATCAATAATAGTCCAACCCTCACCATCGCCCGGAATCTGCTCGTTCAAAATCGCTTTAAAGTGCTTTAGAAACATCCGTTTTTGACCGGTAAACGGCAGAGGAGCTTGCTTAAACATAACTACTTCCTTTGTTTGTTTGTTACCAATTTTCATACTGTTATCCTTTTTTAAAAATTGCTGCCAGTTGATTTGGGCTAAAACGCCAACCTTCATCGCTGTTATAAATTGCGTTAAAGCACCATTCTGAGCAAAAATATTTGCTTCGTTTTTGCTTAATCCCAAGAACAACTCCTAACGCGCCCCACCAGTCATATTTAGCGCCTGCTGTGCGGTTGAAATAAGATTTAATCTGCGCCTCTGTTACATTATCAAGGCAAATCAAATCCCACTTGTCTGCTTCAGGTAAATCAATCTGCTTACATCGAACGCCACCATCGCGAACCGACGCGGAATAACAATCAAACATAACTCGGTGCTCGTAATGGTCGCCTTGAGTAAATTCCAACCGCTCAATAGCTATCTCGCAGTGTGAGTATTGGCCTTTTGTAAAAAAGCGTGTTACCGCATCGGCCAAGGCTTTAAAAGGCTCTTTTAGAAAGCTGCGTTTGTATTTATAAAACGCAAGATAAATACGGTTAGCCATTGTTATACGCCTCCATTAAGTGATCCATTTGTTTGATGATGTCATCATAGATTGACTGCATTTGCTCAAGTTTGAGATTAGGTGCTTTGAGCTCATACTTGCGCATGCGCTGGTTAGCCAGCTCAACCAGTAGTTTCTCAAGCCCAGCAGCTTGCATTAAGATAAGATTTGTCGCAGCCTTATTATCCAACCCAGCACGTAGAGCAAAATCGGTGATATAACGACTACAGTCCCCTTCATAATTTGCGGATTTGTAGGCTTCAGCTGCTGCTTGACGTTCACGGTATTCGCTTTCAAACCGTGTCCACGTGCTGTAAATTGTTGCAGCGTGGCTGTCAATTTGCTCGATTAAACGGTTACGTTTTTCTGTTAAAAGTGCGGTAAGTTTTTCGGGTGGTATTACCCATGCTTTGCCGTCCCACTCAGAAAGCTCGCTTTCGGGCTTAACCACCGTGTACCCATCAGGGATTGAGCCAAACTCACTAATTACCAACGATTCTTTTGTTGTTGTTGAGTACACTGTTTCACCAATATGGTTTTCAATGTATTCCCACGCTTCGCCTGTCCATTTCGCGACAAAGCCTTTTTTATCTTCTGGTGGATCAATATCAACACAACCGGCAGGCATTAAATAAACACCATTATCTGCTTCTTCGGGGGATAAATCCGCGTCCGTTTGTCCAGCATAAATGCCTTGCTCATCTAATTGGCATACTTTTTTTGTTAATGGGTAAGTCATGGTTTATCCTTAGTATTTAATACAAGCTAATAATGCGACGTTGCGCGGTCTGTTTTCGCTTGCGGTTGGTACCACTCTTGATGCATCAAAATCAAATGATACAGATTGCTCGCCCCAGCCGCCCTGGTCTCCTGACCATTGTCTTTGTTGATACGTTGTCCCTATTGCACCAGACGCAATCATCTTGCCCTCAAGTACTTGGTTACCGCTGCCCATAGCGGAGCCATCTAATTTACCTGTAATATTACGGATAGCATCGCCTTGAGCAGTCCCCAATCTGCGCCCTCTATCAATATTTCGCCCATCATCTAGGCCGCGTAAAAATTCGCCGCGTAAATCAGGTAAGTTAAAAGTAGTTCGGCCGTCGCCTGCGCCGAATGTTGTCCCTATTGCAGCAAATAGTGCGGCGTATGTTGTACGGGATACGGCTGCACCATTTGCTTTGAGCCAACCACTAGGCGGCGTTGTCCGAGCAAAAAATGCGACCTCACCAACAACCTCGTCCTGCTGGATAGATTTGTTAATAGATCTACCACTTGACGACAGCACATCATTAGGTGAGACAAAATCACCATTATGCTCAAAAGCCCAAGTTTTGTTTGAGCCATTATCCTCAATAAGATGGATAATCCCTCGCCCAAAGCCATCACCTGCACCTTGCTTGGTCGTGTAACCAAATGAAAATCCAGCGCCAAAACGTCCTTTTGACCGCACCAACCCTTTGACAAATGGATGATACGTATCACGATCTTTAGACCCCGTAGCATCAACCATAAACGGAGCGCCACTAGTATATTGATTCGAATAAGCACCAGCTCCGAAATGAGTAGAGGCAATGCCTACTGTACGCAAAATGCCAGTCATAGCATCACCAGCTTTATTTACCGCCCAGCTTTGATAGGCAACAACTTCACCGTCATTTCCTAGTGCTGGGAATGATAGATAGACACTATTGCCTATATTAGGGATAAACATCATATTAAAACGACGATTAGCCTCTTCATGCGAATTGGGGTGAACCTCTAACTGCCAAAAGCCTTGTAATGTCTCAAATTGATAAGCGCTCCATCCTCCAGATGTATTTTTAGCTCTCAATGTACCGTTTATAGTTGTGTCACCTGTTTTCGGTACTCGACCCTCAGCGTTTTGGTTTGCATTATCCGCCGCCGTTTTTGCTTCAACTGCTTTGTCATAAGCCGTCTTTACTGCTTTGCTTGAAGCTACGCTTTCAGACGAGTTATTATTTACCGAGTCTGATTTTTTATTGTTATTGATGTAATTTTGTGTAACATTTAGCAGTAATTGAGCTATTGATTGCGCGAGTTTTTTACCTGCTTTAGCTGTCAATACCAAACCATCACTATCAATGCCAGTATCGCTAGTCGCTTGCCAAATACCTTTTTGTGTTGTTGATCCTACCGGTAATTTATGACTATGGCCGGATTCATCAGCCGTACTTGTGCTTTCTGCTGTTAAATCTTTCGGTGCAGATTTCTTACCAAATAGCTCTAATGCCTTTTTAAGCCATAATGTACGATTGGCGAGTTGTCTAATGGGTTTATTTGTAATGCCATTCTCACCGCCAAGCACAGGGTCGCTTTCTTCAATTTGATAAACTCCGTCTTCCCACTTTTCTTGTTCTTTTAAATTAGCCATAACTATCCTTTAAATGAGGTTTAAATCTAGTTTGAACCGTGGTTATAACTGCCGTTATAACGGGCTTTGTTGTTGTAACGTAGCGGTACGGATTTATAATCCAGTACGGCTAATGTGCAACGTGCTGGGGCGAAATTACGTAAAATCTTACGTAGTTGTTGCGCTTGGTCATTAGTAATCGGTTGATTTAGTCGAATGGCGTAATAAGCCCATTTATCACTTAACGGTATCGTCTGCACAAATTTATGTTCATAAGTCCGTGCTTTTAACCCTTCATCGATTTCAATTTCGCCAAAGCCTAAGTGGCGCAACACTTCACGAATCGACCAAGGTGTACCTTTGTAGCGGTGCAGTTCAATAGCTGCTTTAATTAAACTTCGTTTTGAATGGTCGTTTTCTGCTAAAAATGCACCGTCGTAACCTGTTACACTCCATTTTTCAGCGAGTAACGGGATAAATTCATCATCAAGCAATTCGACCAAGGTCGTCATCACCTTGCTTTTATCCAACGCATTCATGCGCCCGCTTAAATCTGCCAAGGCTTTGTATTTGGCTTCACGTTCAATCACATCCGCATAAGTCAAATTAGCCATTGCTACGCTCCGGTGTAACTTCAATATTGATAGCAGTGCAGTTTGCCCATTCGGTTTCACCTACGATGATTTTTGCCGGGGCAATCAGATTCACGTCATACACGCCATCGACACGCAATGCGCTGATAATGGCAGACGGCACAACGTCAATGCCGAGTTTTTTGGTTTTATCGGATAAATACAACTGAAGCGCATCACGGGATTTGGTTTTCACAATGTCTTCGCGGTAGCCGTCGAGTAGCGTTAATGTGGCATTGATTTGGTAATCACGCTTAGTCGGTGCAATCACTTCGACGGTATCGCATAACGGACGGCGGCGTTCCGGGCTAACGTATTGCTTTACATCATTAAGCAAACGACTGTCTGGCAAGCCTGTTTTTGTGAGCACGGTAATGCGCACTAAACCGCCACGTGGATTAGACACATTCACATCGGCGATGTCTTGCGATACAGCGCGGGTGTGATAGTCGTAAGCGGCGATGGAGCCGCAACTAGTGAAAGCTTCAGGAGCGGCAAGAATCCGCTTGCGGTAGTCGTCATCTTCTTCACGCGCTAAACCACCACTTGGCACATCAATGTTGGTGACAGTGATTTCGCCCGCAAAATTGACCGCACTTTTTAGTGTTTTTACGCGCCCAAGCTCCCAACCATTGCCAGCAGTACCGGCTTTATTGCAAGTAGCTTCAATTTCGACGTAAGCGATAAGCGGTGTAATCACATCATCATTCAGTGTAATAAATTCAATTTCATCGCTAACGGCAACGCGCGTGCCTTTCGGGATTAAAACGGACGGATGATCACCTTTAATACTAAAGCGTAGAATCGTGCGAGCCGGTTTATCCAGCAAACGATAGCAACCAAAAGTTTCACCGCATAAATCCAAAGCAAGTCCCGTGGCGTATTGTGGAAATGTTTGGCGAAAGGCTTCGTTAATACCTTGGCGCGCTAGGCTCTCACGCAGTGCATACACGTTGATAAGTAAACGTTCAATGTGTGCTGGTTGTAAGATTTTGCCGGTACGTTTTTCATACTGCGCAATAGCGTCGCGCAAAATGCTTTCTACGTTGTCATCAACGACTTTCACATCATATCTATTCATTGGGCGACCCTCGTGACGTAAATTTCGCGATACACATCCTCGGTAAGTGACCAATAAATCACAAATTCAAAGTGCGGAGCCATGCCATCAACGTCCACTGAATCAATGTTGATCCGTTTTTCCCAACGTTGCAGAGCAAGTGTGATTTCCCGCACGATGTTGGGAATGGCAATGTCTTCGGGCTGGTCGATATATTGAAAGTGATCGGAGCCGAATTCAGGACGCAACACATCTGTTCCTTTCATCGTGGAAAGAATATGGTCAATGCACTGATGAATGTCATCAACACCTTGCACCGCTTGAGAATCAAGACTTGGTGCAAGTTGCCAGTGTGTTGTAAGGAGTGTGTTTTGTGTGTTCATAGCCTTGATGATACAAGGCTATGCTGAAGAGTGCTTTTAAAGCGATTTAAAGAAGTGGGCTATTCCGGAAGGCCTGTTTTACCGCCGGAGTCGCCTGGGTGTTTGTGAGTACCAAGCTCAATAGAGCCTTGTTTAACTTTTGGAGCAGCTACTTCTGTACCGGACGTAATTTTTCCTGATACGGCTAGTTTTCCGCTAATTGATGTATCTGCATTGATTTTCACACCGCCACCAGCGGTCACGGTAACGCTACCGCTTGTGTTGATATTAATCTCGCCACTTTTACGATTGTGCGAAATCACTGTCCCGTTTGTGAACTTTTTTACCCACATATTGTTATCATTCGCCGGAGCGGTGTCTTTCTCGTTGTAAATTGCGCCCAATACGCAGCCACCTTCCCCGCGCGCATCAAGTAACAATGCCACCAATTCGCCCTCATCAGGCAGGCAATAAAACTGATTGCCGCCAGCATTAGGCGTTAAATAAGACAACCAGGCTGTTTCTAAATCTTCAAGTGCGGGGATTTTGCACCGCACTTTATGGTTCGCGGCATCAACCGCTGAGACAATGCCTTCTTGATAAGTTGCACCAAAGTCATGCGTTTTCATTTATTCCCCCGCTTTATTTTCCGTTAGTGCGCCTGTGCTAAGCAAATCATCCGGGATAAACTCTAGCATTCGCACATCAATACTTGTGGTATAGCCGCCACCCCGGGTAATACTATGCCGGGATGATTTTATTAAATATTTCCCACTAAAAATGCCAAGGTTGCGCAGTAATATTGTGCTGCCGGCCACGAGCTTAGGATTGCCGACCAGCATGATATTTCCCGCCGTTTGGTCGTCATTTTGCTCTGCCAACGCCGCATCAGCTCGTGCATCAATTTGCTCCTGTGTTTCCCCACGGGTAACAATCTTCAACGTGTCCCCGCTTGCTGCCTTGGCTTGCTTCATCTTTTCGCGCAACGGCTTTGCTTTTTTACGCTTTTTGATGACTTTCTTTCCTGTGGCATCATATCCACTCACGTCAACTTCCTTGGCCGTATCCTTGATTCTATCGCGCAAGGTAATCGATATCGTATCTCGCTCTTCAAGCGACACCACGGCTTCTTCTTTGCCTAGCTCGTCTTTATCCGTGAACACAAGCTGATCACCCACTATCTTAAAGCTGTGATGATATTCTCTTGCCAATCTTGCCAAAAACTCAACATCACGCTCTTGATATTGCGTCACGCGCTTAACCGGAATAGGCTTAATTGTCCCAACTACTTTTAACTTTAATTTTTCTGCAATAATGCCCACTATTTGCTTGAGTGTTGTGTTTTCATAGGCTTTAGGCTTTAACGTGCGATTTGCCTTTCCAATACCTGTACTCAACGCCTTGATTTGAATATATGAAGGTCGGTAGTTATATTCCACCTCGTCAATTTCAAACGCACCAAGGTCGGCCAGCAGCGCCCCTTTGTAACCAATAGCCGCCTTTAATTTATCCCCTTGCGTTGGATACCACTGCCGCACCCATTTTCCGCTAATATCCTCAAACGTTAGCGTCAGCTCGTCTGACTCGCCCTCAAGATTATCGGTGTACGCCAGCTCAATTAAGTGGGGTTCAATGTCAGCAGTAATATTGGTTTTTTCGTATAAAATGGAAAAGTCAGGGGTTGGCATGTTACTATTCATTATTACCTCTCAACCACGGCGGCATTGATTCATTATTTGTAGGCTTAATATTTAGCACCGGGATATAAACCGTAGCCCCTGTTGGCAGCACTTCGCACAATCCTATGTGCGGGTTGGCATTAATAATGCGTTCAAAGTCCAATGCGTTGCCATAATAGTAATAGGCAAGGTTGTCCCAACGCTCGCCTTGTTTTACGGTATGTTTAAGTACGGTCTGTTGTGTCATCAATTACGTCCTCATCTTTGCGTAAAACGACCCAGGCGGTCATTTCTGCCACAGGCGCTGCAGCATTATCAACCCGCTCATTAATATCATCCAGCGCGCTATCTGCGGGCTTAAACCAGTTATTCCAATCCGCACCGCCGGATTGTTTTCCTAGCGTTAGACTATCTTTCATAGACATTAAATCTTCATAAATACCCGCACTTTCCCGGGCTAAATCACTCGCCGCTGGCAGCACTTTATGCACACCTTCCAGCAAATCTCTCATCCCGGTAAGCTCACCAAAATTACCAATCGCCCCGTCAAGATTTTTTAAAATACCAGGCAAATATGCAAACGCGGCAGCCGGGTCATCAGATAGCTGGCGAACAACGGCCACGGTATCTCTAACGCTGTCAATAATTTGTCGGCCTTGGTTAAATAACTCCGCACCTTTTTGCACGGTTTCTTTTACCTGGGATAACGCCTTTACCGCACCCGCTGGCAAAATAGATCCGAGCAAGGAGTTTCCACCAATGTTTAATGCTGCGCCTAAAGGGTTCTCTTCAATATCGCCTACAAATTCACGCAAGCTAATATTCATCTCGCGGCATAGGGCGTTCCCGAGCTTATCTGTAAACAAGGTGACCGATGATATATCGGTGATCACAAAATTGCCCTTATACTTCCCGCGACCAATAATCAATGGCAGCGCGGCTTGTTTTGATTTTGCCCCCAACAATTCTTGATAACGACGCTCAACTCCGCCAAGCGTATGATGCAAGCGAATTGCAAAATTAAGCTCGGTGAGCTTTTCGCCCATAGCTTGCAATCGGGGTTTTCCTTTTAAGACTGCATGCTCGGCAAAATCTGCGGCATGGGTTTCATTAAAATCAGTCAAATCAACAGGCTCAAATGCCACACTTCCTAACATAAAGTACATTAATATGCTCTCCGTTGTTGTTGGTCTAACACGCGCTTCAACATTATTTCAAACTCGCTTAAACTCATCTTTAAGCCTTGTTGAACCTGGTTTAAAACGCCGTTTCCGTCACCATTCGAGCCGCCATTGACGTTGATTGTCGGGTTAAAATTAACCACCACACTATTGGCCGCCCCGGTGGTTTGCGGCATGATATCCGCGCGATTGAGCGGCTGATAATTGGCAAGAACGCCTGTGTTATGGGTCACACCATTTAGCCCCACAGCCCCCGCAAGGTTATCTGACGCGGCTTCTGCGATGGATGTTGATTTATCCATCCCAATCGCGAGCCCCTCCACAACATTCACACCATAGCCTTTAAAAACTCGACTTGGCGAATGAATACCAAGCTTATCCGCAAACCACCCCTTAATGCCGTCACCTAAATCTGAAACAATCTTTTTCGCCTCTTCCCAGGCATTTTTAATACCGTTCACTAATCCGTCTATCATATTTCGGCCAAAATCCATAAACTTAGCCGGCACATCAATGCCGAACCAGGAAAGCACAGACGAAAAGACTTGCTGGAATAAAGCCAATGGCGACCAGCTTAGAATGGTCGTTGTGATATTGCCGATGCCGGATGTGAAGAAATTGCTGATATTTGTCCAGGCAGTTGAGCAGAAATTTGTAATACCGTTCCAGGCGTTAGAAAACACCCCGGAAACCTTGCCCCACAATTCAGAGAACCATGGCCCGACTTTCGACCAATTCTCATAAATCAAATACGCTGCAACCGCAATCCCCGTAATGATTAACCCAATTGGATTGGTAAGCAAAGCACGACTCATAATTAGGATCGCTTTTCCAAACATCATCGCGCCCTTTATCACATAGCCTATTAAATAACCAAGACCAAGTGACAGTTTGCTGATTGCTGAAAATAAAAATTTCCCTAAGAAGCCGCCCAGGAATTTCCCCGCTTTAATAAACGGCAATAATCCAGCAGCCACAAAAGAGAACGCCGAGTGAAGCGTTAATAAACCGCCAACAACAGCTGCAATACCGCCACCAATCGTCAAGACCCAGTCCATAATTTGCGGGTTAGTTTCCACCCATTTTGTGATGCTATAAATGACCGGCGTGATATTTTCAACAAATGAAGAAATCACTGGCAAAAATGCAGACCCAATTTTTGTCGCCAATTCTGAAATGCTGCTTTTTAACTTGGTGAGCTTGTTTTCTGCTGTATTACTCCGATTCTCAAACTCGCGCTGCATAGAGCCGATATATTTTAAATTCCCTTGCTCATCGGTTTCTTGCAATAACCCTAACTGGCGGTTATATTCCCCGGTGTTTTGTGCGAGCAACAATACATCATCGGCATATTGTTTACCGAATATCTTGGCAAGAAGCGGATACTGCTTATCTTTCGGCATCTGTTTCACTTTTTCAATGAAAGACGAAATCGCGCCTTGCGCGTCTTTATTCATCGCAGCTGCAAAGCTTTTTGTCGTAAACCCTAGCTGTTTTAACTCTTTCGCATGTTCGCCGGCTTTAAGTTGTAAAAATGCTGCCGACATACCTTTTACTGATTGCGCGGCAAGCTCAGGTGCTTTCCCCATTGAAAGGAAGGTAGATCCTAGCGCGGCTGATTGTTTTTCGGTAAGCCCAAGCATTCTTGTATCAGAGCCGACCCGTGTGATGACATTTACAATATCTTTCGCTTTCGAGTTGGCATTATCGGATAGGTGGTTAATCACATCACCAAATTGCGCCATCTCTGTGATTGGCTTGCCAAGCACGTTTGCCATGGTTGCCATGGCTTCACCGGCGTCACCCGCCGCCATATCGAACGCGACGCCCATAGTCGCCGCATCTTTGGCATAGCCTAATAGATTCTCTCGTGCGACACCTGATTGACCGCCTGCGGCAACAATAGCGGCGATTTCTTCACCGGCCATAGGAATTGTGCGGGTCAGTTTCAAGATGTCGTTACCCATTTCTTTGAATTGAGCTGGCGTATCAAAGTTTACGACCTTTTTAACATCGGCCATTGCGCTTTCAAATTTAATTGCGGGGTCGGCTAGACCGCGAATAGTCCCCATAGTGGCGGTAACGGATGACGCCAGTGCTGTAAACCCGGCTACTCCAGTTTTAGCCAATGCGCCCATCTTTTTAGACGTGCTAAGGCTCTGGTCTTGCAATATTTTAAAACTATTGCAAACAGAACGAATGCCCTTAACCGCACCTGTCACGCCGGCTGTAATGACTAATCCTATTGCTAGATTGTTTGACATGTTTTATAGTCCCGTTTAATTAATAAGGAGGAAGAAATGACAAGAGAAAAATGGGTGGAATACACACAGGCTGTTTTATTGCTTGCACTTGTTTTAAGTTATCTCGCCAGCCTTTATCATTTTTTAGTTTTTTATTCAGAAAGTAACTCGCTCTCATGGATTTCCGTTTGCGTATCTGCTTTTTTATTTGCACTACCGTGGATATTGGTCGGCGTCCTGGTGATGTTTTCGTGTAGAGTTATTATCATCTCGCTTTTTGGCCTATTCACCACGCTTCAAACCATACTTAAACACTAAACAAAAAGCCGCTTAAATAGCGGCTTTTGTGTACCTTGCTTTTATCTGCCGCTCCGCTTGAATAATCCAACGTTCCACTTCATCAAGCGTCATCTCTTCCAGCTCGCTTGGCTGGAATCCAAACCAAAAGGCCAAGTCGGCCAGGGCTGCATTAAGGCTTTCCGCGACTACTTTCCCTTTTGCATTTTCTCAACAATTTTTGATGCGGCCTGGAAGTCGGCAATATCAAGCTCGTCAATATCTTCAGGCACTAAGCCTGTGACGATTGCAAGCAAACTCACCGCCATTTCGGTTTCGGTTTTACCTGTCATTTTGCGAATATCGCGCACTTTCGGACGGCGAATTTTTAACTCGGTGATGGCATTTCCTTGCCCGTCAGGGAATGGAAACTCTAATTTAAGAATGGTTTCAGACATAAAAAAACTCCTTTGTGAGTAGATTTGTTTAACTTCACAAAGGAGAATACAACTTTGACCGGTTGAATGATTTTAAATAGATTTAAAGGTTTTCACCCCTTTATTGACCGATATTAGTGCGGTATTTTTGCAACACATCTTGGCCGTTTACACGGTAGATATTTGCAAGCACGTCAATAAATAAGATCTCTTTGCCGGCTACGGTCTGTTTGATTGAATAAACATCTACCGTATCACCAAACTCTGAATTCTCTTTATTTTTCTGCGCTGTACCACCAATTTTGCTGGCTGACACATTCATAATGGTCACCATCGGCTCTTCTGCAGCCAACCCGCGTGAATCAAACACCTGGAGGTTTGAGCGGATCATTAGCTGTGAATTTTTATAAGGGTTCAACAACAACGCGCGCACTTCCGGGTAAAAGCTATCCCAGGTGATTTCTGCTTCGATAGCGTTCGTGCCGGCTGGAAGTTTAATTTCACCATGCAGCCCTAAGCCTTTGTGAGCAACCTTTTCAAACTCAATGTCCGGGATTTTCACTTCATTCGCACGCCCCATTTGACTGTTACCGTTAATGTACACGTTGCCGTTGACGATTTGATTAATAGAAATACTCATCGGTTTTTACTCCTTAGCGTTGTGAAACTAAATTCACTAAGTATTTACGGGTCATGACGGACTTGTTAGAAATCAATTCCGCTGGAAGTTTAGGGGTGTAGTCATAAACTAACGGCACGTGACCTTTGCTGAATTCATCAACTAAATCAGTGTCATAATCAAGACTTACGCTGTAGCCCACAATACTCGGAAGCGCACGCAAATAGGTGTCTACCGTTTCAAGCAAGCTGTCAATTAATGCATCGTCGATTGGACGGTCAATGAATTGCAACTCTGTGCGGCGGATGCTTTCATCAATTAAGTCACCGGTGCGAAGCGCGGTTTCAAAGTTGATGATATGCGTGACGGTAGGATAATTTGATGAGCGGTTACCCCATAATCTGAAACCTGTACCAAAGCTGTTGAAAATGGTTGTAATACCCACCGCATTTAACTGGTTGGTCTCTGATTGTTCATCATCAACACGCGCAGTCAGTGGGATTTCCATGCCAATCACCCCTTGTAATGGGCGGTTTGATGTTGAGAACCAGTACCCATTTTCGGTATCGGTTTTCATTCGCAAGCCAGCCGCATGCACCGCAAGGCTTTCCAACGTATTGCTTGAGCCGATAGCATAAGGAAAGAAGTGGCGCGCACGCTCTGTGCTTGCAGACGCGTTGATTGTTCCCAATGGGCCACGGCCTTTGATTGCATCAGAAAGACTTGTGCCTTTTGGTAATTGCACATAAGCCACTGCTTTCAACTGTTCTGCGAGCGTGGTTAATGCTGCCGCACAACTTGCTGTCTTATCAAACTCAGGACAGATTAAAATCTTCGCATCAGCACCGTATAGGTTAAAGCCATCGCGCAATAACTCAAATCCTTTGCGTTTACCACTTACCGAATCAATGCCACCTTTGATGTCGTCTTCCGTCACTTTTGTTGGGTCGGCGTATTCATAGGTCGCTTTTAAGGTTTCGTGTTTTGCTTTTAGAGTAATTTCACCCGTTTGCAAATCCACTGCATAATCGCTGCCTTCGGTTAAAGTACGATCTGCGGTTAAGGTTAAATTTAAAAGACCAGGATGCTCGGTTTTAGCGCGCAAGGTGTTATCGTCTTGCGTTAATACTTCATCGGTAACGCTTGTTTTGTGTTTTGCTGGGTCTAAAACATTGACCACATACACTTTACCCGCTGAATAGCGCGATAAAACATCAAATGCGTCGGGAAGCGTAAAGCCCTTGCCTAAGATTACGCCAAATTTTGAAAAATCTTTAGTCGTTTGACACACAGTCAATTCATTCACCGCGCCGATAGGTGCTGTACCAACGATACCAATAATTGCACCGTCGACAGTTTCCACCGCAACAGAACCACCTGCTACGCGAATTGTTTTCGTCCCGTGATGGAATGCCATAATTTTCTCCTATGGTTGTTTGGGATTAGGTTTATCCGCACGGCGATAGCGTGCGGTGGTAAATTTAGGTAAATTGCTTGGTTCGCAAAGCTCTACTTGCCATGTTTCTGTCTGCACCAAAAGCTGATACTGCCAAAGGCCGTCTGACTCGCCGCCAAACTCTTCACTCACTAAACTACACGCTGTGCAGTTAGTTGGTTTAAACCCAACTATTGCCAAGCGGAGTTGGTCTAACATTTCGATTGCCCCGTGGTCGTCATGCTGACTTCGAGCAATCACAGTAAGCGCAACCATCACCACTCGGCGTTGCTGGATAACATCCACGCTGTCGATGCTTTCAAACTTCGACCCGGCGTATTGCACTAAAACAGCACCGAATTCGTCTGTGAGATTGTAGTGCTCCAAATCATCAGGAAATAACTCAATGCTAAACTTGTCCGTTTTATCGGCTATCCGTTGCTGTATGCTTTCTAAAATCGGAAGCGTTGCACTCATATTAATATCCTGTTAAATCGAGCTTCTGTGGCGCGCGCGTGTTGAATTTCAGCGCGGTTGGGTAGTTATCATCGGTCGCACTCCCGATTTCCGTTAGGCCAAGATGCAGTTTGCCGTTTTGAATCCGTTCCAGGTCTTTCAAGGCTTGTGCATGGGTTTCGCGGACGTTGTCCGGGAATCCTTTACCGTCCGGGCGGCGGGAATACAACCAATGACGAGCGATTTGTAAACAAATATTACGCACCAAGGTCGGCACTTGATTTAATGGCAAGACATAACGCGAGCGCAAATAGCCGTCCACGGTTTCCGTGGCGTATTCGCAAGCCTTATCCAATGTCATCTGATTTGCGGTAGTCGCGCGTGATGTATCATTTGATAGGGCGATTAGCGTGCTTTCGCTCATTACATCTTCTAAATCTTGTGCCGTGATGTACATTACTTATCTTTACCTTTGTTTGATTTTGTGGTTTCGCCCGCTTCTTCGGCTGGCTCTTCCGCAGCCGTTTCAGCAGCCGCTTCTTCTGCATCGCTTTCAACCTGTTCAGCTGCGGTTAATTCATCGCTTGCTGTTTGTTCAGCTTGTGCGCGTTGCTCGCTGTTAGTTTCAGCTGGCGTAATATAAATCGCGAGCTTGTCGGCTTCTTCTTCGGTAAGCTCAATGACATCGTTTTGCTCATATCGCTTGCCGTTGTGCAAAATTGCCATCGCTGCCGCGACTAAAAATGCCGTTTTTTGTTTATCTGACATAATTCACCCTTAAAATAAGTTGAAATTTAACCGCACTTAAATCGCGTTTAAATGCGGTTCAAATAGGGGTTAAATACAACCTTTGATTAAGTAACCCGCAGATTTACCCACGATGTATGGTTTATTGATATCGGTCGTGCGAACGATTTCAACTTTGCCACCCACTTCGGTGTAAGTATCTACATATAAGCCGTTTTTGCGGCGCACGGTATAACCAAATGATGGTTCATAGATATTTTGTTTCTGCTCTTTTGATGCCGGCGCAACATAAGCCAACACAATCGCTTTCGACCAAATATCTTTTAATTCACCGGCTTGTTCATGCACAGCTTCACCCACAACAACACGATCTACTTTGATTAATTTTGCAAAGTCTTCCGGGGTTAATACGGCAGTCGCCACGTATTTGATTTTTTCTAATACTTTCGGGTGTTCGCTTAACACTTCCCATACATCGCCGGAAATTGCACAAACGTTTGGTTTACGGCCTGTAGTGCGTTTAATTGCACGAATACCGGTTTTAATCACACCAATAGGGTCTGAATTAGGGTCGGTAAATTGAGACGTGCCGCTTAATGTCACTTTGTTTGTGGTTTCGTAATTCGCTTCGTTTAAAGCTAAGTCCGCACAAGCTTTTTCACGACCGAGTGCGATAACATCTTGTGTCACGCCGGTTGCGTATTGGCGTAATGGATAAACACCTTCGGTTTCATTCACTTCGCGGATGTCGATTGGATATTCGATGTCGTTTTCTTCTAAAACAACGGTCAATGAACCAATGTCTTCCGGCGTTAAACGATTTGATGCCGCACGAAGCTCGCGTTTGGTGGTTTGTAAACGGAACGCTAAGCGACCGAATGTAGGAATTTTGCCACCTTCTTTTTGAGTTTCAGCGATAGGGAACAACACTTCAGAAATCATGTTGCCGTTGTAATAACCTTGTGCGAGCGCCGTTAATACCGGGTCAACTACGCGTTGTTTTGATAAATCAGTCATGCATTTGCTCCTTATTGAGTGATTGCGTTAAATGCGGTTGTGTAGCCCACATTGTGTTCTTTCATATAAGCGCGGACTTTCTTATCCATATCAATGGACTCAGCGCTTGTGCCTTCGGCGTATTCCACCGTGCCGTCTTCTGCGGTTGTGGCATTTTCTTTGGTAGCCACTTCGTTAAATTCAACGATAGCGGGCTGCGCTTCTAAAAACGCCTTGATTTTCCCGTGTAGGCTTTCACCTTCACCGAATTCAACCACGCCGCCAGCTGCGCTTGTTGAACCGAGATTTAATAAATCAATGGCCTGTTGTTTTGCCACCGGGGCTAATTTGCCCGCTTTTACTAAACCCTCGGCAAAGTCGGCATTGTCGGCTTTGGCTTGGTTAAGTGCTGCTTCAGCTTTTTCGGCTTTCAACTGTTGGTTTTCTGCCTTGAGCTGTTCAATTTCTTCAGGGGTCATTTCAGGTTCTCCTTGTGGTTCTGAAGGTTGTTCTAAAGTGGGTTCGTTAAAACTAGGAATAGGCGAGCCGACTTCCGCTTGGTTGATACGTTTGTATTCGTTTCGGATGTACTCTTCTTGCACACTTGATACGAGATAGTTCGGGATGGCTTTATCAGCCTCTTCCTGGCCGTGCGTGCCAATAAACCAATCGCGCAAGCGACGCCAAAGGCTGGCTTCTGCCCAATCAGAAAAATCAACCACGCCTTGCTCGTCTTCAGCAAATTCCGGGTTGCGTAGGCCTTTTACCGCTGGCGGCATCGCACCTAAAAATCCAACATGGCGCAAATACAGGTTGCCGGGGCAAGGGTTGTTTGGGCTGTCTGCTAAATAAAATGATGATGAGACTTTTTTGAATCTCCCTTTATCTACCATTTCGGCAAATTCAGGGTCTACCTGGTCGAATTCGGCTTTTAATACATCGCCGTCTAATTCAAGGCGTTTTACCCAACCATACGCGGGTGCGTTGTGTTTAGGGTGGCCAATTACCGCCGGGGACTCATGAAAGTTTACGTTGTAGGCATTGACCGCTTGCTGCAAATCTTCCGTGGTAATTTCCACTTCTAAGCCATTTGCATCAGTGCGTTTGCCCGCTTTGAAAATCTCAATTAATTGCATAAGGTATCCTCGTTTGAATACCGCTAGCATAGAGAAAAAATGCGAACTTGAATTTTAAAGTGGTTGAAAGAATAAAAGAGGGATTTTTGACGCGGGATTGAAATGCACTTTATCTTTAAATCTAAAACGCTTTAAATGGCGTTCAAATCGCTTCAAATCGATTTAAATTTTTTCGGTCGATAAATTGCATTAATTTTAAATAAAAGCTCTGTGGCGCGAATTTGTGGCGTTATTTTGATTTTTTGCTTTTACTTTAAATTTTTGTCAATTTGTCGTTGTAAAAGTGCGGTGGATTTCTTCAGAAGTTTTTGACCGTCACTTTCGTTGATACCCAACCATGGGCGCGCGGGAATTTTAACTTTACGACCACGTCCGGCGTTTCCACCGAATTGATGTAGGCGAGCATATTTTGCATCACTACCAAACTCAACATGGTCATTATCGTAATTATACGCGGTTCTGTCTGATAGGTAACCATCTTGACGTAAAATCTTTGTGCTTTTCCCGCGTTTCATTTTTAACGCTTTCGTGCGTGGCGATAACGCTTGCCAGCGATTACCTTTTGGATCAATCTCAGCTTTAAAGCGGGCGTCATGAATTTTTTTCAATGTTTCGCCCAGCAAACCATACAGCTGACGTGGCTTTTCTAATTGATTTGCAATGCTTGTCAATTTCTGAATAGCTTGATTATCATTAATGGTAATCTTTAACATAATTTTCTCTTGATAAAAATAATGCCAGGGCGTATAGTGAAATTGCGGTGGGGGTTTCCTACTGGAAAGGTTGCCTGGCATAAGCCCGCATTATCCTGTTCGAATCAGGCAAACCACCGCAATAATCACAACTCCCCATATAACACTTCGAAACGTCCTACCGAGCTTAAATCTTCTAAACGACTTGCTGTTCTGACCATGTTCAATTTATGCGGTAGCTTCTTCCCGCTCAACGCGTCTTTTAGCTTAATTTCATAGTCCATTTTAACCGCCACTTTGCCTTGTTCGGTTTCATAAACGAATAACAGGGTCGGTTGTTTTTGTTGGTCGTCCAATAAGATCGCTTTCGGGTGGCGCAGTTTTTCCGGTAATTGTTCCCAAAACTCCACCGGCAAGCTAATGCCTTTGGCTTGTTTGGTATCGCGTAATGCATGCAGCACATCTTCATCACGCACAGCGATTACTGCGCTCTGCGGGGCTTTTTCTAAATTGTCCAGCTTAGTTAATACCGGTTCAGGAATCGCTCCCACATACTTCATATTGCCACGTGCGATTTTTTGCTGACTGACTGTGTCGACCATTTCTTTCATCGCGCCGTTTAATAGCACCATGGCTTTTGGGCTTTTCAATACATCATCAATTAACAGGCTCGCCAAATGCGGCTCGGCGGTTGTCATTTTTTGTAATAACAACTTATCCACATCAACATCGCGAGATTGCGTTAGGCGCTCAAAGTTATAAGGTGCGAATCCCACGTCATAACCTTTCGGCACGCGTACTGTTCGTGGATTGCCGGAGCGAACGCCTACCAGTTTTTCTTCCCACTCAATTTCAGGTGATGGGCTCACTTTTCGCCCCATTTCAGCTAAATCATCGGCATCGTGAGCTGATACCGTGCAGTGGCAGCCGTACGCTTTGATTGGGTAATAGTAGCGCCAAAACGGATCTGTGGCGGGTAGAATTGTGCCGTCTAACGCGATATGTTCCTCGCGCGGGTGTTCATTATCATGGTGGTGATATTCCCAATAAGGCAATACATCAACCAAATCCAAATGCTGCGCCAATCGTCCTCGATTATACGCGCCATAAACGTTGGTGTCGTAAATAATCCGGGTGCGCCAGTTTCGCCCGCCGTTATATTGCCAGCCGGTATTTGCCACAATATCATCAAAACGCTTGCGAAACCCCTCTAAGGTTTCACCATTTGCAATGGCATCATCTACCGCTTCGCGAAATGCCGTCAGCACTTCATTACGGTTTGCGCCAGCCACCATAAAAAAATAGTCATGTTCTTCACCTAGCACGTCTAAATAGCTATTGGTAGGCAAATTGAGTTTTTTCTCAAAATATTTGACCTGCTCTTCAAAAGTGAATTTACTCATTTTATTTACGCTCATCTTCAACGGACTGACGACCAGCAAAGTGTGCTGCTGTTGATGCCCACGCCATTACTTTGCCGTATTCTGCAAAACTCAATTCAGGGATTAAGCTGTCTAACTGATAGCGAAAATCTTCCAGGCTTTCTGCTTGAGATAGCTTATCCTGGATAGTTTGCAGCCATTCTTCTACAAATGGTTCACCTTCGACTTCTAACTGTTCCCCAATGGTTTCCACGATAGACTTAGGAATCGCCTCGGCGAAATCGGCCGTATTTTTGGCCGCACTTTTTTCAGGTGCGGCAACTACAATGTCGCCTTCTTCAAACCCATAGGTTCGCATGATGTATTGCTCGGTGAATTGAACGCCTAATACCGCCAATAATCCGTCACGCTCGGCTTGTAATTTATCAATACTTTCCTGTTCGTAAAGCTCAAATGTCGGCAGCGTGTCCACGTGGAAATTTAACTCACAAATCCAGGCTAATAATTGGTTAAATACGCCTTCAACCATGCTGGCATCATCATCGCGAATATCGCGGGTCACTTCTAAGCCCGCCGTTGCACTTGCACGATTTGCTTCGGCTTCTGTGGTTTGATTTTGCCCCAATAACGCGATGGCAATTTCTGATTTACAGTAGCGCAAGAAATCATCAAACACTTGTGATGAACCGCCTTTGCTTCCGCTTTCAAGCATATCAATAGAGCTGTCGTCCGGGATAGCCGCCACGGCTGTACCGAGCATTTTTTCCATGCTATCTAACAACTCATCAATTTCATGGGTGTTAGCGTTTCGTGGGTATTTACCAACTAACCACGGCGAGCCGTATTTTTCAGCAAACTCTAGCCAAAACTTGAACCCGCCTTTCTTAAAAGTGGCCGCCCAAAAACACATCGCCAGGTCTGCGCGACCGTATGGGTTCATGTAGTCGGCTTGTTGGGTGGCGAGTAAAAATTTCTTTTCCGGGACAATGTCGCCATTGCGGTTCTCTTTCGTGCGCAGCATTAAACGGTTGTCTTCATCAAATACAAACCACTCTTGTGGCTTTCCGACTATTTCAGTCGGGAGTAATAATCCGTTCTCACTTGCCCACATTACCTCAAGCGCCTGGTAACCGAACAAGGCGGCGTCTAAAATTTGATTGATGATTTGATTTACCGGTAAACGGTCAAAGAGAGAGGCCAGGATTTCATCTGTTTTTTCATTCCCGGTTGGGGTAATGCGCCACTCTAAACCTTTAATAGCGGCTTTACGGCGGCGAACACAACCGCCAACATGGCTATCTGACAAAATTTCGCGATAGACTGAAATGTCGCGCCCCATTTTCTTCAACACAGGATCAGGGTTTGGGAGATAGTGCATAAACGACCAAAAGTCGATAGCCTTCGCGCGGGTAGCGATGACGCCGATTAAATCTTGTTTTTTTGTTGTCATAATTAATATCCTTGGGTCATTTTACGACTTGTTCGTTGTTTACGGCTGTATGCCTTGACCGGTTGCATAACCGCCTCCGTTGCGGCAGTTAAAGCCAAAAAGCATGCCCAGGTTCGGTCGGCGTGACCGTTGCTGTCGCTTTCTGCGGTAAAGCGTGGCTGGCCATTGCTGCCGGTTATTTTTTTGAGTTTATGTAAATCTTCTCGCAAATCGGCATCACCTTGCGGGATGCGAATTTTGCGGTCTTCAAATGCCGTTTTACCGATAGTGGCCATTTTTAGTTTGGTGGAAACGTTAAAAAGGACACCTTGAATTCGTTTTCCGTGTTCATGCTGCGCGTCCTCGACCATTTTTTCACCCATGCCGGTTTGGTCGAGATTACCGCCAACCACATGATACTGGCGCACGATGCGGTTTAATTCTTCTTGTTGTTGGCGTAATTGCACGCGTTTTAATGTCACAATCTCTCGCGTCCAATAAACATCGCCTACCAATTCAACCACCCAAATCACCGTTAAATCATTGCGCACCGCAATATCCATCCCAACAAAACAAGCACCGCCTTGGTAGAGTTCAGGTTTGCCCGCGTCTGGGTGTTCTACACCGTCAATTAAGTCGTATGATAGCCACGCGCTGGCTTCATCTAGCCATTTGAGTTCAAATTCTTGCGCCCAAGCGTCTTCATCATTTAAACCACGGCGAAGCTGTTCAACATCACGCGGCAATCCGTCTGCGACCGCCTGGTAAATATCAACTGTGTGGCGAGACCATTCGGTGTTATTGACATCGGTCATTAATTCGTAAAACTTATTTCCCTTGCCGTTTGGTGTTGATACCACGCGCAATTTCCAGCCGGCAGAGATTACCGGGAATAACGCTTTCCAAATCTCGCGGCTATCCGCATGGAAAGCAAACTCATCTAGGAATACATTCGCTGAGAAACCACGTGCTGTATCGGGGTTGGCTGGAAGTGCGGTGATTTTTGAGCCGCCTGGGAAAACAACTTCGAGTGCGTTGATTGTTGAATTGAACGGCACTTCTAATACTTCACAAACCATGCCTAATGCTTCAAGGTGGCGTTTTACCCCCTCGTTCATCGCTTCTTTTGCCTGACGTTCCCCGCGAGATAAGATCACCCAGCGCGTGCGTTCCCCCTTAGCCTCGGCCGCTAAACAATCCATCACAATTTCAAATGTGGTCGTAAATGTTTTACCCGTCTGACGCGCAAACATAGCCACCTTGAACCGGCTTTTATCATTTAGCCAGTTTTTTTGATAGTTATAGAGAACGGTTTTATTCGATGCCATAAACTGCTTTTACCATTTTTTGCACATCTTCAAGACTCACGCCTTGTTCTTTCCCAACTTCTTCCACGGCTTCTGCGGCACGCTTAATGGTTTCCTGGCGTATTGCTTGCTCACGTTTAAAACTTAAACTTTCAGCCTGTTCTAAACGTTGAATGGCGGATGATAATAACGCAAGGTCTTTTGGTTCTGCCTGGCCGTTTTCACTCATACCGATGGACGTTTCAAACGCCAGGTTCTTAACAATTTCCATCAATAGCTTGCCAATGTCGCTCTGCGGCGCTTCACCGAATTGTTTCGTCCAAATTTCGGCGACTTCACGCGCGTTGCGAATTTTGCTTGCCATTTGTTCCATGCGGCTGGCGTAACGGTTAAGGCCTGTGCGGCTTAATTGATAGCTGTCATCTAACCCGCAATCACGGATCAGGTCGTTGATTTCTTCAAGGATTTGCGCTTGTGAAAGGTGTTTATCCCGCAACATCATTGCCAGTTGGGTTTTGATATTAGGTGGAAGTAAGTCCACTTTGCTTGCGCGGCCGCGTGTATTTTTATCGGTCATTTAAACCTCCTTTAAATTGGGTTTAAATCTTTGGACTTGGCTTTTTTACGCCGTCCACAAAAGCGCGACCTTGTGCCACATCCAACCCACGCTGTGTGATAGTAGCCACGAAGAAATCTTTGCCGTTATTGTTTAAACGTGCCAGCGTAATCAAGCCTTGCTCTTCAAGCCATAACAGGTGGTTTCGCACTAAGTCTCGGCTAATATCGTGGCCATACATATCTAAGCAATCACTTAAAATGCTTTCATTGGCATCATAACCACACTCTTCAAGCGAGCGCAGAATAACCAAACGCTGGTCTTTGGTGAAAATATCTTGGCGCATCATTCTTTATTTACCTCTTTTTCAATTAACAACTTCACTTGATGGTTAAGGCTGCCAATGTTGGTATTTAATACGTCGGTTTTGCCTTTCATTTCCGTCATTAATAAACGCAAATCAGCCACTTCTTTTGACGTTGGCAGATGTCTTAATTCGCCTTTGACTTCCGATAGGCTTTTTTCGTTGTTTTCAATCGCCTTGCGCAAGTCTGACACATCGGTTTTGCGCGCGTATTTGCTGTCCATTGTCAACCAAAAATAAGTCCACACAGCCCCGCCAATCGCCACAACGATTGCCCAATGGCGTTGGATAAATTCCAGTGTTTCTAGCATTATTTAGGTTCCTTTTTTTGGCAGATTTTTTCATAAGTCAAGTTATGATTAAGCACCTGCCGTTTGGTTTCTTCTGTATCTTTACGGCTTGGATAAATAAGACCGAATGCTGAACATCCGCTAGTCTTCACGGAAATAACCTTTTGACTGCAGCTGCTCATCAACAGACTTGCTAGACAAAGTGCGGTTAGTTTCAGTAATGTTTTTTGCTGTATTTGCATTTTCTAACTCCTGTGCGACTGCGGCCGCTTCACGTTTTACGAATTCGATCTCTTCTTGTTGCTTGCGAATTTTTGCCGCTTGCACGCGACCATGGATAAAAACACCAGCCAAAACGGCGAAAGCCGCCCCTACAATATAAAGATTAATCACCGTTACCCCCTTGGCTATTGCGGTTTTGCATTGCGTTGGCGAAGCCTTTTGTTGCTGCACCACCGCCACAAAAGAGGGCGAATGTCGTGAATAATTCTGGTACATAGGAGCGATTTAACCATACGCAAAACACCAAAATCCCCGCCATGAGAAGAGCTCCAAAGAACTGGATAAATGCCGTAGTCGATAGACGACCGTCGGCGTTGGTAATCAAATCACTCATTTTTTTCATTCTTTTCCCTCAGTAAAATAATTATGTTTTGAGATCATATAACCAATGAAGGTTAAAATTGTTGCACATAAAAAATATCCGTAGTACGCCAGCATAATTCCAAGCAACGTATTAGCTATGATTTCCCAATAAAATCTAGCTTTGGTGTATTGATGTTTAGGTTCAGGAAAACCAATAGAAATCACCAATACAGAGAGCGCAGTAATGAAGTAAAAAAACAATTCGTAAGATTGAATTAAGTTTTTGATGTTAAATTCATTTGCGGCAATAAACCCCAAAAATATCAACCCATCTAAAATACAACTAAAGTGAGTTAATCCTATGATTTCTCTTTTCATTAGTAACTCCAATACAAGTAAAAACCTTGTGCAGCTGTTGTGCCGCCATTGATTCTGCAGTTACGCTTTGCATTGTTACTTGGCTTGCAACGTGGGGCTTTGTAGTTCTTCCAATATTTAGGAGAGGTAGTGTTTTTTACGCGTTTGCTCATTTTGGCTCCTGAATGAGTTGGCATTGATAGATATTACCGCCCACTTTAAATTTGCCGTAACTCTGGCAGGTGTCCTGAATGTTGATCATTGTGATGATAACGACAAAACAACATACCGCTCCGCCAGCGCACAAAAGTGCAGCAAACTCTTGGTCTATAATTAGTAAAATAACGGCTAAAAAGACGAACACGCCGAATAAAAACATTGCAAGTCCCATATTTACCCCCGAAATAAATGGTCAACGTTAATCACTTGCTCACTATCCAACCACGTCCAAACATCAAAACAAGGGCAGTCTTTAATCCACTCATTCGGGGTGATTGTGCCGTCGCCATTAACGTCTGGACTCAAATCACGATGTCCACAAATGCGTGCGCTGGGATGTTCGCTCTCTAGTTTTTGCAATAATTTGTGCAAGGCGAGCCATTGTTTTTCGGTATATTCACCATGGTTTTTGCCGGTTGTGGTAATACCACCAACAAGACAAATGCCTAGTGAGTGTTGATTATGACCTTTCACGTGCGCACCAACTTCGCCAACCATTCGGCCTGTTTCAACCGTGCCATCGGTGTCAATTACAAAGTGATAGCCAATGTTAGGCAGGTGCGGATTGAATTTTTTGGCTAAAATTGGGTCGCGTTTAAAGCCGCGTTGTGAGTGCCAGTCATTAATACGTTGAGCGGCGGTTTGATTAACTGTTCTGAGTTGCTTGCCGTTACGAGTAGCGGAGCAATGGATCACAATTTTTGTGATAGGTAAGGATAAAGACATAAAAAAACTCCTTTTGTAAGACTACAAAGGAGTTTAAAACGGATGTTTTTTTATTGATTTTAAATTGATTTAAAGAAGTTAATACTTAGAAATTGCTTGTTCTAATTTCTTCGCAGTTTCTTCGGTTAAACTGGCATTCAGTTGTAATACAACCTTGCCATTCGGCGATTGATATAAATAAGGGCCAGCAATATTTTTCAATGCATCGAAATAGGCAAAAACAGGTGTGCATTGTTCTTTTTTCTCACAAATAAAGGCTTGTCCGCCTTTAGGTGCAACTTCAGGAATCGAGAACGCAAAGCGTTCCTTGAATCCCTGCACCATAAATTTATCGTTTTTTAAATCTTTTACATCGTTAATTTCAACGCCACTGGCTTTCATTGTTGAAACTAAGTCTTCAGAGGTGATGGCTTTATCGCCACAAGCAGCTAATAATAAGCCACTTAATAAAACTAATGCTTTTTTCATTACATTTTCCTTAGATTGATAAAATAACCATTCTTATCATACTCTTAATTTGTTTGATTTTCCCCCAAAAAAAACGCCCTTTCGGACGTTTTTTGTCATTTTTATCGCTTATGAGTTACCAAACATATCAAACTGACGTCTTGCAATTTCTTCTTTTGTGATTTTTTTCACTATCTGATAAATCCACTGCATTGACACGTTGTATTTTCGTGCGAGTTCACGGTGATTTGTGCCGTTGAATTCGTTGAAAATCTTCCGGTCGCGTTCGTTTAGTAATAAAACAAGGTTTCGTGGAATATAAATCACCTCACCGCCCCAGCATTGTGCGATATGGTTTGCCACTTCAATGCTGATTTGCTGGGCGAGTTTTGGCTCAATATCAGCGATTTTTTCTTTAATTTTTACTTCTGTGTGTTTTGCTAAATCCGCCAAAATTTCAGGCGCTTTCTCATTAAACGTTTCAATTTGTTCATTGCTTGCATTCAACATAGCCACCTCTACTGGTTGGACGATCACTATTGTTCAAAATTATAGCGATTTTACAATGCGTTGTGCGGATTATTTTTGCAAGTCAAGTTTTTGTTTGAAAATAATTACTTGATTTATAAATAAAAAAACCGCCTTTCGGCGGTTAAAAAAAGTTCATTTTTGCTGTTTATCTTTCCACTTTTTCCATACATCATAGCCTGGCAAGTGTTCCACCGGCTGGCCTAGCTGATAAAAACGCTCAATATATAAAATGGTGTTTTCAATATCATCATTGCCGTGATTGGCGCGCTCTGCCTGTTGGCGTTCTGCGTTATTTACGGCGGCCGAACCTGTACCGGAAAAGAGTGGTCGGTTCGTTTCCATCACTTGCATTAAATAGCGGTGATTGTTAAGCGGGGCGAGATTTCGGCTTTCTCGGCGTTTTTTCTGCACCGAATTGACCGTTTCACTCAAACAGTGGGCTAATAATTGAGAAGGAGGGAATAAATCTAACACTTCGCGCATTAATTTAACCGCTCTTGAGTTGCTTAGCGCTGATTTATCCGGGCGAAATAGTGCAATGTATGAAACCAAAGGGCGGGCTACACCATATTTTAACTCGGTGAGCAGCCCTAAAATTTCTCGCCCAGCTTCATCTTCTAACAGTTGGTCTAAATGAATATCGGAGTGGCATACAGGACAGCGGCATAATTTCATAGACCACCTCTTGCTTGCCATTTTTTCAGGCGTTCAAGCACTAAACCAGCCATTTGGTCGTTTAATGCGCCTACATTCAGCGCAAGCGGTTTGTTTTGAGCCGTTAATATCGGATTCACCACACCGCGCACCCATTTGTTTAATGCGGTTTCCGACCCATCGCGCACCAATCCTTTCTTGCTCATTTCAATCCAAATAGCACGGATTTTGTACGCAATGTTGCTTTTTACAACCGCGTTTTTCCCGCTTGGTGAATGATTTCGGCGGCTGGTTTTCTTAAATCCTTTGGCTTCCATTTCCGCTTCCACTTTCATTAACTCCGCCACGCTCATTTCTTTGCATGATGTTTTCCCGGTAACGCGCTCAAGCATGGCGCGGTAGCTATATTCATCCATTGCCAGTTTTTGCTTGGCTATATGAATTAGCTGGATCAGCTTTGGTTTAGTTTTATGCATTGTTTATTCCTTTTTAAAACACATTATTCAGCCCACTTAAACGTGGCTTAAATGGGCTGTAAATGGGCTGTAAATGGGTTTTATCCCCCAAGATAAGGCATAGGGCATTCCCAAATGTAATTTTTAAATTCGATACATTTATCTAAAGTTAATTCACCTTTTATGATTTCTAACTCTTGATTAAACGCTTGTCCCCATTCAAATCCATAAAACCTAAAATCAACATTAAATTTTTTGCTTAACTCAATCATTTCTGGCGGACTTAATACCCAAGCAGCTGAGATTGGGACAACAACGATATACCCATTCTCCAACTCATATCCCTCAATGATTTCATTTGGGTTGTCGCAAAAAACACGTCGAGCTCCTTTGATTGCTTGCCCTCTAATGTTTTTGATTTCTAGCGAGCCCCATTCGTCGATTTTAAATTCGCAACCTTCGATACATTCTGTTAAAAATTTAGTTATATCGTCAGTTTTGCCTCTAATTTTTAAATCACCTACGCACCAATTTGGCATAATCTATTTCCCCTGTAATGCTAAAAATTCACTCTGTTTGATTTCCGTTAAATACTCCGGAATTGCGGGAAATTTATCCCCACCAAAGCCCTCTGATTTCACCGGTATTGACACAATAAAGTGGTCACTTGCAACACCACATACAGACACGTAACCAGTACGTGCTCCAAGCACCCAGCAAGTTAGTTTTAGTTTTCTCAACATAAAATCATTAAAACTTGGGTATTGATTTAAAATATCTCTAACGCTTTGGATCTTAGCGTTAAATGCCTTACCAACTTTTGTTCTGCCATTGCCGGTGATGACAACTTTCTCATTTTCGACCATTTCGAATTTATAGGCCTTGTCATCTTTGATTTTGAAAAATTCAGGATTATCTAAACTACAAACGATGCCCCATATACTATTTTCATTACCTCGCCAATATTCATAAAAAGGGATAGTTGCAAAAATAACTTCCAACTTTTCGTCTCTTTGTTCGCGTTCTGACCGCCATTTTTGGTCTAGCGATTTCACTGGCTCAACATTTAATGCACATTTAAAATATCTAAATTCAGGTTTCATATTTGCTCCTTTAATAAGTGGGATATTGGTTTCTCAAAATCCGATAACAATTGGTCTTTAACTCAAAAATGCTTCTCGGCAGAGCGTTAATAGGTAAGGTTTTACAGGCTTTACCGCTATCGTCCATACCATACGGCACACCGATTGAACGCCAACATCGTGCGGCTTGTACCGCTGCGTCTTTAATCACCTCTGAGTTAATCACAAAGCTATTTGGCCCAATGCGTTGCAATAAAACACCTTGTACCATAAGCTTTTTAATCCGCCGTCTAAATTGACTTTCGCTTAATCCAGAGCCGGCAATAAGTTGGCTTACGCCCAATATTGCAAAGTCTTCTGCTCTTTTCTCTGCATGATCATCACTATACGTGCCAACGCTACCACCGATATAAGTCACTAAGGTTCCTTGCGCAATACGGTCTAATGTTTCATCCCAAATATACTCAAGGATGTGTTCATCTAGCACTTTCATACTCACCCCAACACTGGCGTCATTCGCCACGCCACACTTTTCATCTCTCTGCTTGCTGCTTGTAATAGCAACAAAGCCCCTTCTGAATCATCAACCAGCCACTGTTCTTTTGCTGCTTCGATTTGTTCCATAATCTGTGCCAGTTGCTCGGTGACTTGCGCTTTCTTTTCAGTCATACTTCCTCCACTTCAACCACGTCAGTGATTTCTGTAATGGTGTGCGGTAGTTTATTTACATCGCATACATTTAGGTCGCACATGTCTAAAACTTGCTCGTTGCTTTCTGCTTCAACAACGGCTTCTACTAAACAGTAAAAACGTGCTATATATTTCGCCATGATTTCCTCCTAGAAAGGTTTTCTAATTACTCGGTCACAAAACGCGGCGCGGCGTTTGCACCATTCTTTATTTTTTTGGCCGCTCGCATTAAGTTCTGCGATAGCCCATTGTTCCTTGGCATCTTGCAAGTCGCCTTGGCGTTCACTTTTTGCGGCTTTTTCGCTGTAATATTTAAAGCGGTTAAACTTGTGGATGTTTTCCATTTTTTGTTTCCTTTTATGGTTGGTTAAAACTTATTATGAACGCCCCTTAAAACAGGGTTTAAAGAGCGTTTAAATAGGCTTTATTCCTGGTCTAATATGCCCACTATTAGGCTTAGAATTACCCCGGCAATCAAATAGGACACCGGGTTCAATGCCCAGGCTGGCATTATTTCGCCTCCTGTTCAAAAGGGGTGATCACAAAATCTTCCACACCAGTTTTAATCGTTACACCAGCCACCGTTGCGGCTAATTCAGGCTCATTTAACATGGCCTCTTTGTTCACTTCTTCTTTGGTGCGGATAAAGCGAACCAGGCCTAACGTGTGCAAACTTTCAATCACGCTCTCTGTGCCGCGAATACCGACTGACGGTGGCCGTTGTCGCCATTGCACTTCACCGGTATTGAACGTGCCTGTTTTGGTTTTGCCGTTTAATGTCAATTCATCGCGGCGGCTTTCACACCAGGCTTGCACCGCATCTTGTTTTGGCGCGAGCTTTTCTTTGATTACGTTCATCTTTGGTGCGTATTCTTCGGTGATGGCGGCCAAGCGGTCGTTTTGTTCAATCGCTAGGCGTTCTAATTCGCGGTTTAAATCGCCGATCTCTTTAATTGCCACTTCCACTTCATCGCGCGTTTGATAACGCACTGCAAAGGTGTCGGTTTTAATTCGGGTTGGTTTTTTTGCCATTTTTTCCTCCTGGTTTTAGTGTAAATAACTGCGCCAAATTACCTTGATGCCTTCGACCATCATTTGATATTCGGCAAAATGCACGCCATCGTTGCCTTGGATATACGCAAGCGCTTGGCCTGTTTTCTCTAATTTCTTCGTTAATGCGTTCGGCTCAATGCGCACGCGCGGTTTGATTTTGTCAAACTCAATGCTTAATACATGCAAGCCCATTTTGTTTAACTCAACCACGCATTTTTGGGTTTGCGATAAGTAACCTAGGGCGATTTTGTTGCAGCCACCAAACACTGGATGTGGTTTAGTTTGCTCGCGCAAGGTGTTGTTTTTTGTAATGCTTGTCATTAGTTCGCTCCTTTCATTTGTGCTTGGGCGGTTAAAATTAGGTCTAGTGTGATGACAGTGCCTTGTCCTTTCGCTGTCATGCCGGCTAGGCGTAAATATTGAGTTAAAGCGCGTAAGCCGCCAGCCTTGCCGCCGATGTCATAAAGGACGGTCATTAAATCCTTGTCGGCTATATCAAGCCCCCAGGCTTGCGCGATGGCTTTAATATCGCCTTTTGTGCTGGCTTTAACGCCGCAGTTGTTACCAATGCGTGACCATATTTTTTGTAATGCTTGTCATTAGTTCGCTCCTTTCATTTGTGCTTGGGCGGTTAAAATTAGGTCTAGTGTGATGACAGTGCCTTGTCCTTTCGCTGTCATGCCGGCTAGGCGTAAATATTGAGTTAAAGCGCGTAAGCCGCCAGCCTTGCCGCCGATGTCATAAAGGACGGTCATTAAATCCTTGTCGGCTATATCAAGCCCCCAGGCTTGCGCGATGGCTTTAATATCGCCTTTTGTGCTGGCTTTAACGCCGCAGTTGTTACCAATGCGTGACCATAAACGCGCGTATTCATGCGCCTGGTTTACGCCGCCCTGGATGCGGGTGTAAACTTTATCGTTACCAATTAGTGCAAAGCCTACTTCGGCTTCTTCTTGGATAATTCGGATCTCTTCTAACGCGTCATAAGGAAGGTGGTCGCTTTCATCAATGATGACCAAACCCTGTGTGCCTTTGAGCTTTTTAGTAATTAGGCGTGATAGGCGGTCTTTACGGCGTGGCGCATCGTTAATACCTAACTCAAGTGCTAACTCATACAAAATACTGCTTAATGTTGCGCGCGCTGGGCTTGCGGTAATCATCCACACGTTTTGGTTGGCTTTTTTATATTCTTGGCATGCTTTTGTTTTACCCACACCGCTTGCGCCGTAAACGGTCACCATGGTTGGCAAAATCTTGGCCATATCTAACGCTGAAAATACTTTCTTGGCGGTCGGAATTTCGATAAAGTGCGGTGCTTCCACAAACACTTTTTCTTTTTTCTCGCGGGTTGAAAGCCAGTTTTTTAATGCGACTTCTACGTTTTCAACGTTCCCGGTGTAAGTGCCTTTTAAATATGCACTCAACGCCCCGGCTGAAATCCCAGCTTGCGCGGCAATTTCGCGCTGCGTGTGGACTTGGTTGTCTAAAAGTTGCTTGATTTGTTCAATTAAAGTCATGTTTAACGCTCCTTAAATGCGGCTTAAAGCCCTTTTTCTTCTTTAATCATGGCTAATCCTTTACGCCAGCCTTGTTCAAAATCGTTGGTTTCTTCATCGTCATCTAATACCGCTTCGTGTTTGCGTACTGCGTTACCTTCTTGTCGGAATAGCTCGATGATTTTCGGTTCTAGCGGTTCTTCTTCCTCGAATTGAGGCTGATAACGCGCTGCTTCTTGTGCATTCATAGTGAGTGTGGCTTTCGCTTGGGCTTTCACCGCTTTCACCATTTGTTTGCGTGCTTTATCGTGTTCGCGGCCTTTCGCTTTATCACCAAACGCCACCGCATCTGTACATTTCGCTTCGGCTAAGAACACGCCATCCAAACCGTAAACCCACACTTTGTTGTGCAAGTCTTGCGGGTCGAATTTCACCACCACCTTGCGGTGCGCTGTGGCAATAAGCTCGCTCGCTAAATAGCGGTTTTTGCGATTATTGACCTTGCCACCAGCTTCTAACTCAAATGTGCCGTCTTTTCTCAATGTAACGGCTTCGCTCATCAACATTAAAAACCGCATTTGTTCTGCGCTTGCCTTGCGAATTTGCGCCTTGGCGTAATCGCGCTCAAACACTTGGCTGAAACTGTAAATGCCTTGGCATATTTCGGTTTGTCTGCCTTCGCGTTCATTGAAAGTGCGGATGCCGTCTTCTAATGCCATGATGAATGTGCCGTAATCCACGCCGTCTTTGCCGCCGTTATAGTTGTCAGGCTTGCTGTAAACATTTTCCCCGGCGTAAAAGCCAGCCAGGCTTGGGTGTTTATCAACTAACTCGCCTAAACCACCGTGTGAAAACGCACGTTCGATTGGTTTTGCTTGTCCGTGGCCTTTGCCAAATTGCACCGATGTCCACAACAATTCGATGCCAAGCATCGGGATAATCCCTGTCACATCATCTTCTTTTACTTTGAAGCGGTAGCGGTTCTTAACACCACCTGTCATCCATTTGTTTGCCGCTGCGCGGGTGTTATCAATGGTGCATTTTTTCGGGATGCCGTATTTCCAAATCAGATCCATCAAACTTAATCGGATGGTGTCGCTGTTTTCGCTTAAATCTACGCGGTAGGCGAGTATTTTGCGGGTGCGAATGTCTTGCCAAATCCAGGTTTTAGGGCGGACAATTTCGCCGTTATGCCAACGCACAAATACGTTGTGTTGATAACCGTCGCCGTTAATCCACTCAAGGGCTTCAATTTCGGCCACTGTGCGGCGCATTGATGGGTAATATTGCATGACTGCATGGTCACCTTCGCGTAATTGCACTTGCACCAATTTCGGCACTTCTCGCGCGATTTTGCGCTTAATGCTGCTCGCTGATGGAATTGACCAGCCGTTTTCTCGTGCGGCGCGTTTTAAACGCTCGTAACAACTGCCAAATTGCGGGCATTCAGGTCTAAAATAGTCGGCTTTAAATGCCTCCCAGGCTTCTTCTGTGAAGTCTGCTTCTTTGCCAGCTTTCTTATTGCTGTGTTTATCCAACAATAAAGGTAACCAATCCGGGCGTTCAAAAGACCGCACTTTGTAATACCAACGTTTAAGAGATCCTTTCGCGATTTCATACTCGGTAGAAACCGCATCAAGCGCCATCATTAATGCCACGTTGTTTTTCACTAAATCGTCTAGCTTTTGCAGCGGGGCGAGTTTCGCTTTTGCTTCTTCCTTTTGTTTATCGGTCGCTTTTTCATAAGGCTTCCAAATAACTTCCGGTAGGTAGTTGAGTTCTTTTTTAGCTTTTGGCGCTTCTGCCATAACTGGAGTCGCGTTTTGCTTTAATAAGATCTCGGCTTGGGTATCTTCAGGTAAGGAACTGAATTTATACTCAAATGTTTTTCCTTTTACGCCCTCTCTTTGACGTTTAACCCAATTCTCGCGGTCGGCTTTTTTGGTTATGCCACGATCTGATTTTGGTAGAGTTTCAAGCCCTAAAAGCTCTTGAACTGTTAGCCACTTTTCCATAACCAGCTCCTTTTTATAAGTAACGTTCAGGCCATATTTCTTGCACTGGAACGTTGATACAATCAGAGATGATTTTTTCCCCTTTCGGGTATTTACGGTCTAATGCATTTGCTAGTGTTCTTGGGTGTAACCCGGCGTCCACTGATAACTGTGTCAGCGTTGTTCCTTGTTTACGAATCGCTGCAATAATGTCGGCGCGATGCATATTTTTTTTACTCTTTTTCATTATGTGCTATCCTTATTACGATGATTTATGTAAGTGAGTAACTTGAAAGGAACTATACAACTATTTTGTAAGGAACTCAATAGTTCGTTTCAAGAATTTTAACTATTTTTTATAGTGCTTTAAAAATCAAATAGTTAAATACTTGCTTTTAGAAACGAACTGAGTTCCTTACTAAAATTCTTATGAAGAACTTGAAAGAGTGGTTTTCTATAAAGGAATTGATGGATGAAAACTTAATAGGGCTCCCGGCCTCGGACAAAGGAATTGTTAAAAAAGCTGACCGCGAGAATTGGGTTAAGCGTCAAAGAGAGGGCGTAAAAGGAAAAACATTTGAGTACCATTACTCATCCTTTCCCATTGAAATACAAAAACAACTTGGCTTTTCAATGCCTAAAGAGTGGTTCTCAGCAAATGAACTAAAAGACTTCGCCGGCATGCCTAATTCACCTCAAGGGGTAAATAAACGCGCAAGAACGCAACATTGGGAAAAAAGAGAAAGGGACGGCGTGCAAGGCGGGGCGCTTGAATACCACGTGTCATCGCTTCCACCATCTGTGCAAAAAGATCTTGGCTTTTATCCCACTGAAACGCTCGTCCCGGATATTACAGAAACAGTAGGGCGTTATGTGAAAGAGGCGATAAGTAAGGCTACTGAGCTTGTTAGCGTGCCTTTTTATAAGACGTTCGCTTCTGCCGGCTTTGGGGCGTTTAATGACGACGTGTATGAACCGGATGATTTTGTGGGGCTAAGCGCGCGCTGGTTGCAGCAACGCGGCCTTCAAAAGAATAAGCTGGCATTTATTCTAACCTCCGGCGATAGCATGACCCCAACTATCCACCACGGCGATATGTTATTAATCAACCGTGCCGTAACCACGCCGCGTGATGGGCAGATATATGTTATCCGTTCGGGCGATCAGCTTTGGGTTAAACGCGTCCAGGGTATTCCTGGCGGCATTCGCTTGATTAGCGATAACAAAGAAATCTACGCCCCGATAGAGCTGATGTTTGAAGATAATTTAAACTTTGAAGTGTTAGGCCAGGTTGTTTTTATCGGCCACGACTTAATTTAAAGATTTAAACCTAAATTTAAAGCCATTTAAACCGCGTTTAATGTTTCCCATTTTTAGCGGTTAAACTGCCAATATTTAGAAAAATTTTCTCATTTCATTATTTCTATTTTTTAGCTAATAAAAAAGGGGCTGGCACGCCGCCAAGCCCCGTTTTATCTATATTCATCCCACTTATTCCCGAAAATTCCCGCCCAATCCCTATTTGTTTTTATGTTTCTCATATTTAGTGGTTGGATACATTGAAATTTAATCACTTGTAAGGAACTTATGAAAAAAATTATCTCTTTGCTTTGCTTAGCATTAGCAGCTTGTTCTAGTAACAAGGCCCCATCTTCTCCTGAAGAAATAACATACATTTCAGAATCTTCAGGAATGCACCATATCAGTGATGATATCGTGTATATTCGAGATATTATCAAAACCCCAGATAACAAAATTTATTTACTTGGTGATACGGAAGATTACGAGTTTTCAGGGGCTGAAATAGAATATCTTCGACCTTTGTTACAATCTGAATACATCACGCCGATGTTAAAAAAGGAAGACAAAAATTACGACCTTAGTATCAGTATTTATGCTGATCGCAGTCATAATAATGTCCAGTTAAAATATCGTCTTTATATGCCGGTTAAGCATATAAAAACCTTGCGCCAAAGTATTCAGGGACTAAAACCACGCTGGACTAACTATTACAACGATGGTCGATGCAATACAGATGATTTCTTCTATCCAGCACCTGCTGACTGCAAAGGAAAAGAACGCCCAACTCAACTCGTATTTGAAATAGATGCCAAAGAAGATAGACTTAATGGGAAAATCGTAAAACTAAGTAACCGAGATGATATTCTGAAAAATCCATCTCTTCCTATGGCAATAAGATCATATGTATATAATTATCGTTTAAAAACAGATAAAGAAATTCAGTCAGAAAAATGGAAGGATACAAAAGATAGTATTAAAGATGGCGTGGGAAAAACTATAACGATTATTACTGCACCAATCTGGTTTCCTCTCTATATCTATAGTTTCAGTGGCAGAATCGGTTAATTAAAATTACTTTATTTTCAATAGCACCAATCCATCTGTTGGTGCTATTTTTTCTTTCATCTCATACCTTCTCGACATTTAACAATTCCTATAAAAATAAATAGCAAAATAATTTGCTATTCAGTAAAATCATTTTAAATCCAAATACTTATAAGGAACCTTATGAAAAAAATTATCTCTTTGCTTTGCTTATTATTAGCAGCTTGCTCTAGTAACAATACGCCACCCGCTTACGACAGTACAACGCCCTTTTACAAATATATGACTCGCTTGGAAAGTGAAGAAATATTGATTCGAGGTGCTGTTAAAACACCAGACAATAAAACTTATTTGCTTAGTGATAAAGAAGATTATGAGTTTTCAGGCGTTGATGCGCATTACCTACAACCATTGTTCCAACCTGAATACATGACAAAGCTGTTAAAATCCAATAGAAGTGATGATAAATTTTCTTTAACGCTTGCCTTTGCTGCTGACCGTAGTAATAACAATGTTAAAGCATATTATAGAATGACCGTACCGATTAAATACCTTAATACGCTTCGTCAGAGCCTAGAGGGATTAGAGCAACGTTGGCAGGTATTCTATGAGGCTGGTGATTGTGTGGCAAACGATTTTTTCCATAAAGAACCTTCAGAATGCAAAGGGAATAAACCTAGAACCACAATTACCCTCTATATGGAAAAGGGAGATACGCCAATAATCAATGGGCGTATAGTGAAATTGAATAACCGTGATGAAATTTTGAAAAAATCCTCACTCTCTATACCAATACCTGCGTATCTTGATAATTTTCGTCTAAAAACAGACGAAGAAATTCGATCAGAGAAACGAGATAAGATGAAAGAATCAGCCAAATATAGAGCAAAAGAAGCCTTTGACATCATTACTGCACCAATTTACTACCTTATGTTGATAGGGGTGGGTCCTGTTATGGGCAAGTAGTTACTTATCATATTTCATTTTCTTTATAATGGCGCACGCTCGCAGCGTGTGCCAAATTTTACTAAAAAACACTTCAAAAACTCACCGCACTTTATCCTTTCTCGATTACTCAATTTCCGCTATTATAGTTTCTTTCTCATTCACTCTACTCTCGGAACTTTATCGATGAATAAATTTAAAATAGCATTACTCACGGTGGTATTCGTAGGTTTGTTTGCTTGTACCACAACACAACAACCAAAGAAAACCGTTAAAACACGATACCTTAAAAATAACATTAGCCAAGCGGAATTAAACAATCCGAAAGATTACAAGCGTTATTACTATTCTTGCCGTAATTCAGAAACGGGTTCGAATTCTTATTTAACCACTTACTTCCCGCTTTCAAGAGAAAGCCGCATGAAAGATAACTTTGGTATTTATTTCCAATTAGA
>ERZ1674176.41-NODE-41-length-37763-cov-8.849926_pt1 | contig 37763 bp, 30 predicted proteins | sample MGYA00581288_ERZ1674176 | MGnify/ENA primary metagenome ERZ1674176 (study PRJEB41354, sample SAMEA4873327) | human saliva metagenome | biome: human-associated habitat [ENVO:00009003]; feature: mouth environment [ENVO:08000002]; material: saliva material...
AGCCCGAGATCGCCTACTTCGAGGTCTGCCACGAGATGAAGCTGATCGTCGACCTCATCAACGAGGGCGGCATCACCAAGCAGCGTTGGTCCTGCTCCGACACCGCTGAGTACGGCGACTACGTCTCCGGCCCGCGCGTCATCAACGAGTCCTCCAAGGAGGCCATGAAGGCTGTTCTGGCCGACATTCAGGACGGCACCTTCGCTCGCAAGTTCATTGCCGATCAGGATAACGGCGCCCTCGAGTTCAAGGCGCTGCGCGCCGAGGAAGAGGCCCACCCGATCGAGAAGACCGGCCAGAAGCTGCGCAAGGCCTTCGGCTGGACCGACTCCGACGAGGACTACACCGAGGGCAGCGCCGCGCGCTGATCTCGAGCTCCGTTTCGGATAGCGTCACGCCCCGGCCTCGTTCCTACATGGGACGAGGCCGGGGCTGGTCTATGCGTTCGTCTGCCGCGAGCCAGAGGCGGCGCTCGGGTTTGGCCTCTGTGGATGCGCCAAGACGGACCGAGGGCCTCTCAGTGCTGACGGCAATGCGTGCGCCGCTTGTCGTGAGCTCGAGCGAGGCAACAATGTGGAGCTTGTAGCGTCGTGGTGTCGTGCTCGCGATCGCGCGCGGTCCCATCGTTGTCCCAAGCCAATCTTCTCTTCGCGCTGGAAACGTGTGTCGGGTGTACGTTCGAGCTCTGTCACTCGGTCAAGAGAGATGGGGTTTGACCGATTGGGAGCTGGCTTATTGGCGGGAAGCGCGCCGCTATCATGCCTTAGGCACAGAGTGTGACACCTGAAGCTGTCCGTGTGCGTTGGGATGGTGCTATTGGCTCCTTCTGAGCGAAGCTGGCGAGCAAGTGGGGTGTGACAGTTGTTCGCGTCCTTATGGTTTTGCGTTATCCATGGGGTCTGATGGGGCGCATACATGTCGTATAACTGGTTGGTCAGCATCTAAATTTGTATGATGAATCTTGTGGAGAGTGAGATATGACTTGCTCGCCTCAGAATGACCACCCACATCGGAAGGACCAACGATGACCCTCCGCCACTACGGGCGTGCCCTCGCGGCCCTCTCGGGAGCAGCGCTGCTATGCGCGACGCTCTCAGTTCCTGCGTTTGCAACGCCCACCAGTGACACTGACGCCGCCGCTCCCACGGTGGTCGCGGCAACCGATGAAGAATCGGCCCCGATCACCGTCACCGCCACTCGCACCGACTCCCACGGAGACAAGGTGTACGAGGGCGACCTCATCACCGTCACCTTCACCTACACCAACAACACCGACAATGCGCTCACCGTCTTCCCGGTGGACTCCAACCTATCCGGCGTTCTCACCACCGGTGCTCCGAACTGCCGCTGGCACAACCTGGCCGCGCACACGACCAAGCAGTGCACGACCGCGACCCACACCGTGACGGCAGCAGACGTAGCAGCCGGTAGCTTCACCCCCACCTCAACGTGGGCAGCCACCCGTGACCGCAACGGCACCGACGTCATCGCCGGTGGCATTACTGCCAACGCAGACCCGGTGACCGTCGCCCAGGGCGATCGTCCCCCGGCCCCGGATCCGCTGGAGACCCCGCAGGACTACGCGATCGGCGACAAGGGCCGCCTCGCGTCCCCCGGCCTCGCCGGATTCAGCTGCCACCGCATCCCCGCTCTGACCACCGCCAACAACGGCTGGATCATCGCCTCGTGGGACGGTCGCCCGAACACCTGCCAGGACGCGCCTCAGGCCAACTCCATCGTCTACCGCATCTCCAAGGATGGCGGTAAGTCCTGGACCCCGATCAAGACCGCCCTCGCCGGCACCCCCGGCGCCCAGAAGATCGGCTACTCCGACCCCTCCTTCGTCGTGGACCGCACCACCGGAACGATCTTCCTGTTCTCGGTGAAGTCCTACGATGCCGGCCTCTTCCAGTCCCAGCTGGGCACCGATCCTGCGGCGCGTAACATCCTGCATGCCCACGTCGTCGAGTCCCACGACAACGGTGAGACCTGGGTGAACCCGCGCACCATCACCGACCAGGTGACCGCCGGATACGAGGACAAGTGGTTCACCCGCTTTGCTTCCTCCGGTGAAGGCATCCAGCTGCGCTACGGCGCCCACGCCGGTCGCCTCATTCAGCAGTACGCCGTTGCCAACACCGGAACGACCTCGCTCATGGCCGTCTCCGTCTACTCCGACGACCACGGGCAGACCTGGAAGCCCGGCGCACCCACCGAGGGCAGCGCCGACGAGAACAAGGTCGTCGAGCTCTCCGACGGTCGCCTGCTCCTCAACTCGCGCACGCAGGGCACCGCCGGCCAGCGCCTCGAAGCCATCTCCTACGACGGCGGCGAGACCTGGGGCCCCTTCCGCCACAACTGGGACCTGACAGATCCGCGTAACAACGCCTCCATCGTGCGCGCCTACCCGGATGCCCCCGAGGGCTCCGCGCGCGCCCGCGTCCTGCTCTTCTCCAACGCCGACTCCTCCAGCGCCCGCGCCAACGGTACGATTCGCATCTCCTACGATGACGGCTTCACCTGGAACGACGGCAAGGTCTTCGAGAGCGGCGAGATGGCCTACTCGACGCTGCACCCCCTCGGTGACGGTACCTGGGGCCTGCTGTACGAGTCCGGCGGCTACAAGAACATCGAGTTCATGCGACTGGACGCCACTTACCTCGGCCTGACCGACCCCGGCGAAGAGGACGCCCCCGAGCCCGAGCCCACGCCGGACCCGCAGCCGCAGCCCGCCCCGGAACCGAACCCGACGGCCACTCCCGCCCACTGGGTCAACACCGGTTCGGGTTGGAAGTGGCAGCTGGAAGACTCCAGCTACGCGATGAACCAGACGATCGTCATTGGCGAGGCCACCTACCGCTTCGGCGCAGATGGCATGATGGTCACCGGCTGGGATAACCAGGGCGGCGTGTGGAGCTACTACAACGCCTACGGTGCCCGCGCGAGCGGATGGCTCACGGACGCCGGTAGCTGGTACTACCTCGATCCTGCGACCGGTGCGATGGCCACCGGCTGGGTGCAGGTCGACGGCACCTGGTACCTCTTCTCCGCCTCCGGCGCGATGCTCACCGGCTGGCAGCACGCCGGTAGCTGGTACTACCTGGCTCCCTCGGGCGCCATGCTCACCGGCTGGCAGCAGCTCGGCTCCGCCTGGTACTACTTCGCCGGTGATGGCCACATGGTCACCGGCTGGCAGATGATCGACGGCCGCTGGTACTACTTCGCGCCGTCGGGTGCGTGGATCTGATCCATATCTATCGCGGCCGGGGCCGGGGGAGCGTGAGTGCCCTCCCTGCCCCGGCCTCGTCTATGGGGGACGTCACGGCCCAAAGAGACCACGGGTTGGACCCGTGCGGACGCGCGGCACAGACGCGGGGGAAGATGGAGTCATGACACTGAACATCGCAGTAATCCCCGGAGACGGCATCGGCAAGGAAATCGTCCCCGAAGGCCTGAAGGTCCTGGACCGCGTCCTGGCGGACAAGGGCATCGACTACTCCACCACCCACTTCAACCTGGGTGCCGAGCGCTGGCACGCCACCGGCGACACCCTGACCGACGAGGACCTTGAAGCGATCAAGCGCCACGACGTCATCCTTCTGGGTGCGGTCGGCGATCCCTCCGTGCCCTCCGGCGTCCTTGAGCGCGGTCTGCTCCTCAAGCTGCGCTTCGCTCTCGATCACTACGTGAACCTGCGCCCCTCGAAGTACTACGAGGGCGTGCCCAGCCCCCTGGCCAACCCCGGCGACATCGACTTCGTCGTCGTTCGCGAAGGCACCGAGGGCCTCTACTGCGGCAACGGTGGCGCCGTGCGCGTGGGCACCCCGCATGAGATCGCGACCGAGGTCAGCGTCAACACCGCCTACGGCGTCGAGCGCGTCGTGCGCTACGCCTTTGAGGCGGCCGCCTCGCGCAAGAAGCACCTCACCCTCGTCCACAAGCACAACGTCCTGGTCAACGCCGGACACATGTGGCGCCGCATCGTCGACGAGGTCGGGGAGGAGTATCCCGATGTGAGCATCGACTACTGCCACATCGATGCCGCCACCATCTACATGGTCACCGACCCGGGCCGCTTCGATGTCATCGTCACCGACAACCTGTTCGGCGACATCCTCACCGACGAGGCCGGGGCAGTCACCGGCGGCATTGGCCTGAGCGCGTCGGGCAACCTGAATCCCTCGCGCGAGTACCCCTCCATGTTCGAGCCCGTGCACGGTTCAGCCCCCGACATCGCCGGGCAGGGCAAGGCCGACCCGACCGCGACCATCTCGTCGGTCGCGCTCATGCTCGACTTCATGGGATTCACCGAGGAAGCGGAGCGTGTGCGCGCGGCTATCGACGACGACATGGCGGCGCGTGCCGAGGCTGCGGCGGCGGGAACGCCGCTCGTGCGCTCCACCTCCCAGATCGGCGACGACATCGCCGCCAGGGTCTGAGCGAAAGACGAAACAGGGCCGCTCCCCGGATAGGGAGCGGCCCTGTAGTTTGCCTATAGTCGCCCCTGCTGGGCGTTGGTGGAATGCCTCAGCGTGCGCCGATGAGGGCGGGAAGCGTGGCACGAGGCGCCCACTGCTCGATGTCCGCCAATGCTGCGCTTGCCCCCGCTGCCCGCACGTCGGCGGAGTCGCTGGCTAGCATCGCGGCGTCGGCCGCGAGCAGATTGGAGGCCAGAGAAGCGGCATCAAGCGCATCGAGCGTGCAACGCGATGTGCGGGTGTCGGCAGCCCCGGCGCGCAGGGCGACATCGACGCGGACGAGCAGCTCGCCGGACACGTTGTACGCGTCGCTCAGCGTCCCCGCGCTCACCTGTGCTTTCGGTAGGGAAGAGGCGGTGCAATCCCACGTGGCGACAGCCTGTGAGAGCTCCTGCGAGGAATCGAGATCCTTGCCGGAAGGGGCGAACGTGGGGGAGATGGACGACTCATTGAACAGGTCGATCGCCCAGGTCTGAACGCCCTGACGCGACGCCATGTTCACGCGGTCGTTGACGAGCAGCGCCGCATCATCACCGGCCTCAAGGTCGATACCGTAGACGTAGGCGATGCGCGCCGCGCTCACGTAGCGCCCGAGCGCGGAGGCACCGAGCGTGCGGGCCTCCTCGGAGGACGTGCGATTCGGGTCAGCGGCGATCTCCAGGTCGCGGGTCGCTGTGCGGGCCAACCACGAGACGAAAGCAGACACGTCGGTGGGAGCCTCGGAGACTGCAGCCGGAGCGGACTCGCCCTCGGGCACCGCCCCTCCCCACGGATCCCACAGGCCCCCCAGCGCCTCGAGCCGCTCATGTGACGCCGACGCGACGGAACGCAGAGCAGCCGAACACGATGCGCACTCTGTCGCGACCTCGGCGAGCTGGGTCGCGCGCTCGGATGCTGCCGCCTCCGTACGCGCGGCCTGGTCGCGCACCGCGTCAAAACCAGACAGAGTCGGCAGGGACGAGGACGAGCACGCGGACAGCGCGAGAAGCGCCGCTCCAGTCGCAGCGAGGCCGGGGAGGCGACGTGTGGTCAAAGTCAGTTTTGCGAAACGCACATCCGCATCATCCCACACCCCGGGTACGATAGGGAACTGACCCGCTTACGCGACAGAAAGATAGGCACATATGGCATCGTCCACGTCAGAGGGACCGCTCGAGGAGCTGCTGGCTCCCGTGGTCGCACAGTCGGGACTGGAACTGGACTCAGTAACCCGCTCACGCTCCGACGCGATGCCCCTCCTGCGGGTCATCGTTGAAGCACCCATCGGTGCCGACGGAATTGACTCGGACACCCTCGCCGAGGTGTCCCGCGCCGTCTCGAAAGCCCTGGACGTTGCGGACCCGATCGACGGCGAATACCTGCTCGAAGTCTCCACGCCGGGAGCCGAACGCGAGCTCACGAAGGTCGGGCACTGGATGCGACAGATCGGACGCCTCGTGCGCATCAAGCTGCGAGCCGGCGGCTACGTCTCCGGACGCGTCGTCGCGGCCGACGAGACCAGCGCGACGATCGACGTTGACGGCGAAACGACGATCATTGACTATCAGGACATGAGGAAGGCGCGCTCCCGCGTCGACTTTGGATCGGGGGAGTAAGCTCCTCGCACCGCTCACGTGCCCGGCTGCGTCCACGCAGCCGGGCATATTTCTGTGATCTATTTGATATATCCCCCCGTCGGGGTGTAGAGTGTGATGCGATGCACGGGAGCCCTGGCAGTAGGGGGCTGAGAGGGAGGCGATCCTCCGACCGACACACCTGATCCGGATCATACCGGCGTAGGGACGCAGACACTTCTTCCACGAAGGCTCGTGCGCGCACGCGAAAGAGCCGTAGTGAGCGACAGCAACAAACACCTCGACGTGACGACCAGGGTCTGGCCCGTCATCTCCGAAGACGAATGCGAGCGGGTGCTTGCCCGCCTCGCCACCCCGCTCGCAGGTACCGTCCTGCAGGTCTCCAACCGCCCCACAGCAGCGGGAATCCTCGTCGACGCAGGCACCTCGACAGTCTTCATCAAACGCTACGCACCCGGTGCCGTCCCCGCCGACCATCTGCGCGCAGTCCACGGCCTCGTCGCACACATCCGCGCGAGAGGATTCCCCACCCCCGCATTCCTACCCTTCGCCGACTCTGACACCGTCTGGGAAACTCCGACGGGGACGTGGGAAGTGTGCGAGGGTGCGATCGGCGAGGACCGCTACCGCGACGACCCCACGTGGACGATTCCCGGCACGCTCGACGAAGCCCACGCCCTCGGATCCATGACCGCCCGCCTCGCCCTGGCCTCGTCGGATTATCACGCCGCGCTCAACCCGCCGAGCGCCTATCAATCCAGGATGCGACTCTTTGCGCAGGACCCTCGCCGCGACTTGCCCCAGTGGCTCGCCGAGCGTCCCGGTGTCCGGGCCTACCTGCGTGACTCCGGCAGGCGCATCGAGGACGAGTGGGCACCCCACCTCGACTTCGCGGCAGCCTACGCCCCCATCGCCGCCCAGCTGCCCTCCTCCTGGACGCACGGAGACCTGCACGTCTCCAACGTCTTCTGGGAGGGCCTGGCCCCCTCCCAGTTCATCGACTTCGGACTGGCAGACCGCAACCCCTCCGTCTACGACCTGGCTCTCATCATCGAACGAAACGCCTTCGAATGGACCCGCATCGTCGACGGCGACGAAGAAGCAGTCCACCGCGACATCACCCTCGCCCTCATCGACGGATACGAGGAAGTGCGACCCCTCAGCCCGCTCGAGCGGCGAGGCCTCCTCGCCCTCATGCCCCTGATTCAAGCCGAATCCGGCCTGAACTGGATCGAATACCAGTACGGGGCGACCAGATCCATGCCCGGCGCCGACTGGTGCCTAGACGTTTTCTTCGGTGAGCACACGCGATGGTTCACCCGCCCACCCGGGCGCGACTACCTCGCATGGCTCGACGACGCGATCTCACACCACTGAAAGGACAAACGATGAAACGACCACTCGCAGCACTGTCTGCCCTCCTGCCCGCCTGCGCGCTCGCGCTCTCATCGTGCGCAGGCAACGCGAGCACCCCACAGAGCAGCCCACAACGCCAGAGCGTCAGCGTCGTTTTGGACTGGACCCCGAATACCAACCACTCCGGCGTCTACCTCGCCATGGCGCGCGGATACTACGAACAAGAGGGCATCGATGTGGACATCCTGCCCTACTCCGAAGCGGGTTCCGCCTCCGTCCTACTCGGAGGGGGAGCAGACTTCGCCTTCGAGGGTGCCTACTCGGTCATCAGCGGACGCGCTCGAGGGGACGAGATGACCATGGTGTTCAACCTCCAGCAACAATCCTCGCAGGGGATCGCCGTGCGCGCGGATAACACGGACATTACTCGGCCCGCTGATCTCGACGGCAAACTCTTCGCTACGTGGGGAGCGGCCGAGGGCGTCGCGAAGGTGCAAACGATGATCCGCAACGACGGCGGGCAAGGAAACGTCGAGACGGCCCTCCTCGGCACGAGCGCCTATGCCGCCGTCTACAACGGCACCGCAGACTACGCCGAAGGCCTCACGACGTGGGAAGGCATCGAAGCCGAACTCGCAGGCACTCCCCTGAAGTGGTTTATGCCCGCCGACTACGGAGTCGAAACGACCCCCGCCGAGCTCGGACTGGTCACAACCCCCTCCTACCTGCGGGACCACGCCGACCTGGCTAAGCGCTTCATCCGGGCGACCCAGCGCGGATACAAGGACGCCATCACCGATCCGTCTGCCGCAGTGGACGCCCTCATAAGCGCTAACCCCGACGCCGCGATCGACCGCGAACTAGCATCGCGCAGCCAGGAGCTTCTTTCCTCAAAGTACTGGCAGGACTCCTCCGGAAGCGTCGGCCACGGCGACCGGGCTCGCTGGCAGGGCTATATCGACTATCTGCTCGCGCAAGGACTCCTCGAAGATGCGTCCGGGGCACCCGCGTCCGCCCCGCTGTCCGGAGCAGACATGGTGAGCAATGACCTCCTCGAATAGCCCCACCCCAGTCGCTGCGCGCGTGCGAGACAACGCCACGCGCGCAGCATGGGCGTGTGTCTCCCTGAGCGTGGTCGTAGTGGTGTGGCAACTTGCCCACCACGCCTCCGGCCTCTCGCAGCGTATCCTGCCTGCCCCGACCACTATCCTCGCCTCCGCCGCCGCCAGCTGGCCCTCGCTCAGCGCTGCCGCCTGGGCGACGGGCGTCGAAGGAATCGCCGGAATGATCGCGGGTATCGCCGTGGGCATCGTCATCGCGTTCACCACCTCGCTGTGGCCGCGCCTCACCCACGTCGCCATGCCGATCCTGGTCGTCTCCCAAACGGTCCCTCTCGTGGCCGTCGCGCCCCTCATGGTCATCTGGATGGGCTTTACCATGGCCTCGAAGATCGTGGTCGTCGCAGTCTTCACGGCCTTTCCCGTGGCTCTCGCCCTGCTGCGCGGGCTTGGGCGTGTACCGACCTCGCTCACCGACCCGATGGGAGTCGCGGGGGCCTCGCGGATGTGGATCCTGCTGCACGCGCGCCTGCCCTGGGCGCACACCCACCTCTTCTCTGGAATCCGCATCGCCGCCACCTATGCTTTCGCATCCGCAGCAACCGCGGAGTTCATCGGGGCCAAACGCGGACTCGGTGTGTTCCTCCTGAGCGCCCAGTCCTCCTTCCGTACGGACCTCGTCTTCGCTGGCGCTGGCACCCTCGTGGTCATGACGATCATCCTGTACGCGATCGTTGCTGCTGCTGAGGCCCTGACCTCTCGCCGCTCCCTCCCAGGCCGGTGGCGGTGCACGCCGGGCAGACAACAGGTCGCGCCTGGGCGTATCGAAATGACGTCAGTGTCGAAGACCTACCGATCCTCCCAGGGAGAGGTACGCGCATTGGACGGCGCAGACCTCATCGTTGAGGAGGGGACGATTGCCGCCGTGGTCGGGCCATCCGGATGCGGGAAGAGCACCCTCATCCGCATCGCCGCCGGACTCGAGCGTGCGGACAATGCGACAGGCCAAGGGAAGGCGAGCGAATCGGCGTCCTGCGCCCTCATGCCGCAGTCAGACTCACTCGCGCCCTGGCTGCGCGTGCGCGACAACGTGGCGCTTCCCCTCGTCCTGGCCGGTGCGTCGAAGCGCGACGCCCTCACCCGAGCTGACGCCACCCTCGACAGCCTCGGGCTGGGGTCCTTCGCCTCCCACCGGCCAGACGAGCTCTCCGGGGGTATGCGCGCCCGCGTCGCCTTCGCTCGCACGTTGCTCACCCCCACGTCGGCGATGCTCCTCGACGAACCCTTCGGGGCACTCGACGCACTCACCCGGGCACAGGTATGCGACTGGCTCGCCGACCTACTCCACAAGGATCCGCGGACAACCGTCATCGTTACCCACGACATCCTCGAGGCCGTTCAGCTCGCGGACACCGTCCACGTCATGAGTGCCCGGCCCGGTCACATCACCGACAGTATCCGCATCGACCTGCCGCACCCGCGGGGGCGCGGTACCCGCCGACTCGAGCGATTCCACGCCCTGTGCGCCCGCGTGGAAGACGCCCTCACTACCAACAACGGGCGTACCCGACACGAAGGAACACCATGCCAGTCACACGAGTAATGCTCGAATACGTCCACCCGTGGCCCAACCACGCCGGACTTTTCCTCGCCCGGCGAAACGGAGGCTTCGCCCGCGCCGGACTTGATGTGGACCTCCTCTCAGACGGATACGACAGGGGAGGGGCACCCGAGGTCCTCGCCCGCGGAGAATACGACATCGCCTCCCTGCGCCTGGGCCACGTCCTCCAATCGCGATCCACCGGTACCCCCTTCGTCGCGGTCGCGACACTCAACCAACGCCAGCTCGGCTCCGTCATTACGACGCCCGAGACCGGGATCGCGCGCTTCGCCGACCTGGAAGGCAAGACCGTGGCAGTTCCTCCCGTCGCTCGCCTCATCCACGAGGTGCGCGAGGCCGTCGCCGCCGACGGAGCAGACCCCGCGCTCGTGCGCTTCGCAGACCCCGGCAACTGGGAACCCGATGTGAGGTCCGTCGAACAGGGCCTCTACGACGCCGTCATGAACGTGCGCGCGTGGGAACCCTTCCAGGGAAACACGCCTCTCGATGAGGTCGTGGTCCTCGAATTCGACTCGGTGGGAGTCGCCCCCCATCATTCCTACTTCCTCTCGGTGCGCCAAGACACGCTCGATCGTAACCCCGACTTCGTGCGCTCCTTCCTAGCCGCCGCGGCCAACGGCTACCGCGAAGCGATGGAAGACGAGGATGGTGCCGTCGAGGCGATGAGCTGGCCCATGTGTCATGTGCGTCCCGACGTCCTGCGCGCCTCCCTGCGTGCTATCCGAGACTCTTGGTTCACCCCCGAGGGACGCTGGGGTGAGATCCAGGAAGACCTCGTCACCTCTTACACGACGTGGATGGACGAGGGCGGCTGGCTCGAAGAAGGTAGCCGCATCGAAGATCTGGAGGGTGCCTGGACAAACGACTTCCTGCCCTGACGCTCCCCGCAAGCGCTTGCTTGCTTGAGCAGCGCGACAGCCGCCTCCTCCGACCCAAGGTCCGGCTGAGGCGGCTGTCCTCGGAGCTGCCATCACCCCCACGGGCAGGATGGGCGAGACCGGCTCAACGACCACCAACGTCGTTGAATCGATTACCATGGGGTATCAGGACATGAGGAAGGCGCGTTCCCGCGTCGACTTTGGAACGGGGAAGTAGGAGACCATGGAAATCGATATGACCGCTCTGCGGATGGTGGAAAACGAGAAGGGCGTCAGCCTCGAAACCCTCGTCGACGCCATCGAAGAGGCGCTGCTCAAGGCGTACCACAACCTGCCCGGTGCCATCTCCCAGGCCCGCATCGAAATCGACAAGAAGACCGGACGTGTCACCGTCATGGCCATGGACGAGGACGAGGACGGCAACCCGATCGGCGAGTTCGACGACACCCCGAAGAACTTCGGTCGCATCGCTCAGTCGACCGCGCGCTCCGTCATCATGCAGCGTCTGCGCGACGCCGACGACCAGCGTGTCTTCGGCGACTTCGCCGGTCGTGAAGGTCAGATCATCACGGGCACCGTCCAGGCCCCGCGCCCCGGCCGCCCCACGATGGTCCAGGTCTCCGACGACTTCGAGGCTGTCCTGCCCGACGGTGAAAAGGTCCCCGGCGAGTCCTACCGCCACGGCGACCGCATCCGCGCCTATGTCGTGGGCGTCGAGCGCACTGAGCGCGGCCCGCGCATCACCCTGTCGCGCACCCACCCCAACCTCGTCGCCGGCCTCTTCCAGCGTGAGGTTCCCGAAATCCAGCAGGGCCTCGTCAAGATCAAGGCCATCGCCCGCGAGGCCGGCCATCGCACGAAGATCGCCGTGGCGGCCACCCGCGAAGGCATTAACGCCAAGGGCGCCTGCATCGGCCCGATGGGCGCGCGCGTGCGCTCCGTCATGGCCGAGCTGGGCGGGGAGAAGATCGACATCGTCGACTACTCCGACGATCCTGCGCGCTTCGTGGCCAACTCGCTGTCGCCCGCGCGCGTTACTCGCGTTGTCGTCCACTCCGTGGACAATCGCACGGCGACGGCCATCGTCCCCGACTTCCAGCTGTCCCTCGCCATCGGCAAGGAAGGCCAGAATGCGCGCCTCGCCGCGCGCCTGACGAACTACCACATCGACATCCACGCCGACACGGAAACCGGCGATGATGCGATTGCTTCGCGCGTCTCGACCCCCGACGACGTGACAAGTCGCTCATAGAATCTGAGACGAGCAATCCCTTAGCTGGACTAAGCTAGGGGATTGTGTCGTATTCTGTGCCGCCAGTGCCCGCCTCTGGGCCCCAGCGCACCTGCATTGGATGCGGCGCATACGCGCATCGATCCGCTCTCGTGCGGATCGTTCGCTCGCCGGACGGTTCGATTCGCCTCGACCGAACGGCCACTCTTCCGGGCCGAGGGGCCTGGGTTCACCCCGATGCGGGGTGCGTCCAGAAAGCCCGAGCCAGGCGCGGCCTTGCGCGCTCGTTCCGAACGGGAAGCGTTACGGAGGGCGTGTGGGACGACGTGGAGGAGTTGATCAACCACCAGTGATGGCCACGCGCCATCAACGCCGAGAAAATGGAAGCGGGTTGGAAGCTGATGGGCACCCGATGAGTACCCAGCGATGAGCTGCCAGCAATATCAGTAAGGCGTCTCCGGACCGGAGACGCTTCCGGAATGGAGAAATGTGGCAAAGTTGCGTGTCCACGAGCTCGCCAAAGAGCTCGGAATCACCAGCAAAGAACTGATGGGTCACCTGAAGGAAGCAGGTGAATTCGTCAAGTCGTCGTCGTCCTCGCTCGAACCGCCCGTCGTGCGGCAGATGCGCGAGAAGTTCGCGACGGCCCCCAAGACTAAGAAGGCGGACGCAAAGCCCGCCGCCAAGGCCCCCAAGCCCAGCGCGGCCAAGCCCGCTGCGAAGAAGCCTGCCGCCCCCAAGGCGGAGGCTGCCGATGCTGCCCCCAAGGCCGCGTCCCCCAAGGGTGACGCGCCCAAACCCGGCGCGCCCAAGCCTCGTACGAAGAAGGCCGACGCCGCCCCCAAGCCCGCCACCCGCAAGAGCGCGGAAGGCGGCGCCCCCAAGCCCGCGCCTCGTCGCGCTGACGCCCCGCGCCCGGCTCGCCCCGGCGGCCCACGCCCCGGTGGCCCGCGCCCGGGCAATAACCCCTACGCTTCCTCGCAGGGCATGCCTCGCCCCGGCGGCTCCGGCGGCCCTCGTCCCGGCGCCCCGCGCCCGGGCGGATCCGGCAACGGTGGTCCGCGCCCCGGTGCCACGCGTCAGGGTGCCTCCGGCAACGGTGGTCCTCGTCCCGGCGCCCCGCGCCCCGGCGGCAACCGTCCGAACCCGGGCATGATGCCCGGCCAGGCGAACTTCGCACGTAATGCTGCCTCCGGTAACGGCGGCGGTGAGCGCACCGGCCGCGGTGGACGCGGTCGCGGCGGCGCCCGTCCCGGCGGAGCAGGTGCAGGTGCCGGCGGCGGCGCCCCCCAGAACAACGGCGGCGGCTTCGGTGGTCCCCGCGGCGGTGGCCGCGGCGGTCGCGGCTCCACGCCGGGCGCATTCGGTCGCGGAGGCGGCCGCTCGCAGCGCGGACGCAAGTCGAAGCGCGCGAAGCGTCAAGAGTATGAGCAGCAGAACGCACCCGTCATCGGCGGCGTGTCGATCCCGCGCGGCAACGGCGCGCAGATCCGCATCCGCCAGGGCGCATCCCTTGCTGACCTCGCCGAGAAGATTGATGTCAATCCCGCAGCACTCGTGACGGTCCTCTTCGCCCTGGGCGAGATGGCGACCGCCACGCAGTCCCTCGACCAGGACACCTTCGAGGCCCTGGGCGCGGAGCTCGGCTACGACGTCAAGGTCGTCTCCCCCGAGGACGAGGACCGCGAGCTGCTCGAGTCCTTCGACATCGACCTCGAGGCCGAAGAACTCGACGACGCTGAGAACATGGTGCCCCGTCCGCCGGTCGTCACCGTCATGGGGCACGTCGACCACGGTAAGACCAAGCTGCTCGACGCGATCCGTCACACCGACGTCGTCGACACCGAGCACGGCGGCATCACCCAGCACATCGGCGCCTACCAGGTCACGGTCAAGGCTGAGGACGGCACCGTCCGCCCGATCACCTTCATCGATACCCCCGGTCACGAGGCCTTCACGGCCATGCGTGCACGTGGCGCTCAGGTCACCGACATTGCGATCCTCGTGGTCGCTGCCGATGACGGCGTCATGCCCCAGACGGTTGAGGCTATCAACCACGCGCAGGCCGCCGGCGTCCCGATCGTCGTCGCGGTGAACAAGGTCGATAAGGACACGGCGAACCCGGAGAAGATCCGCTCCCAGCTCACCGAGTACGGCCTGGTCGCGGAAGAGTACGGCGGCGACGTCATGTTCGTGAACATCTCCGCTAAGCAGCGCAAGGGCATCCGCGAGCTGCTCGAGGCTGTCCTGCTGACCGCCGACGCTGCGCTGACCCTTGAAGCCAACCCGAACACCGACGCACGTGGCGTCGCCATCGAAGCGAACCTGGACAAGGGCCGCGGCGCCGTCGCGACCATGCTGGTCCAGCGCGGCACGCTCCACGTGGGCGACTCCCTCGTGGTCGGCTCGTCCTACGGCCGCGTGCGCGCTATGTTCGATGACGGCGGTAACGACGTCTCCGAGGCTGGCCCGTCGATGCCCGTTGCGGTCCTGGGTCTCACGTCCGTCCCGCGCGCCGGCGACTCCTTCCTGGTCGCGCCGGATGACCGCACGGCCCGCCAGATCGCCGACAAGCGTGAGGCCGCCGAGCGTCAGGCCCTGCTGGCCAAGCGCCGCAAGCGCGTCTCCCTGGAGGACTTCGACAAGGTCCTGGCCGAGGGCGAGGTCGACACCCTCAACCTGGTCATCAAGGGCGACGTGTCCGGTGCCGTCGAGGCCCTGGAAGACTCGCTGCTGCGCATCGACGTGGGCGACGAGGTCGCGCTGCGTATCATCCACCGAGGCGTCGGTGCGATCACGCAGAACGACGTCAACCTGGCAACCGTCGACAACGCGGTCATCATCGGCTTCAACGTCCGTCCCGCCGAGCGCGTGGCCGAGATGGCGGATGCCGAGGGCGTCGAGATCAAGTACTACAACGTCATCTACTCTGCGATCGACGACATTGAGGCTGCCCTTAAGGGCATGCTCAAACCGATCTACGAGGAGGTCCAGCTGGGTACCGCGGAGATCCGTCAGGTCTTCCGCTCCGGCAAGTTCGGCAACATCGCCGGTTCGATCGTCCGCTCCGGCACGATCAAGCGTGGCACCAAGGCTCGCCTGGTGCGCGATGGTGTGGTTGTCGCCGATAACCTCGAGATCGTGTCCCTGCGTCGCGAGAAGGATGACGTCACCGAGGTCCGCGAGGGCTACGAGTGCGGTATCACGCTGGGTCACAAGGACATCGCCGAAGGCGACATCATTGAGACCTGGGAGATGCGCGAGAAGGCTCGTGACTGATCGTATGGCTTGAAGTATCGGGGTCCGGGCACGCTCGGACCCCGATCTTCTCTCACCAGTGTTTCTAAGAGGGCGACACCGCCCGAAAGGAGGGCGCGATGGCTGACGAAGCTCGCGTTCGAAAGGTGCAGGAGCGAATCCTGCAGACCGTCGCGTCGATGATCGGACGCCACGTGAAGGATCCCCGCCTGGAGCTCGTCACCATCACGGACGTGCGAGTGACGGGCGACCTGCAGCATGCGTCCATCTTCTACACGGTGCTCGGCGACGACGAGCAGCGCGAGAAGGCCGCGCGCGCGTTCGCATCCGCGCAGGGGCTCTTCCGCTCCCGCGTGGGCAAGGCCCTGGGCCTGCGCCTGACCCCGACCCTGGAGTTCATCCTCGACGCGCTGCCCGAGAGCGCTGCCGCGCTCGAGGACGCCCTGGCCAAGGCCAAGGCCAAGGATGAGGCGATTGCCGCCGCGTCTGCTGGCGCCACCTACGCCGGTGACGCCGACCCCTACCGTCACGACGACGAAGAGGACGAGGCAGACGCGAAGGATTGGGCCTGACCCTCATGGCTCGTCGACCCGATAATCCGCGCCCCGGCCTGCTTGTCATCGACAAGCCGCAGGGGCTCACCAGCCACGACGTGGTCTCGCGCGTGCGACGCCTGGCCCACACCCGCAAGGTGGGGCACGGCGGCACCCTGGACCCGATGGCCACGGGAGTCCTCGTGATCGGCATCGGCAAGGCGACGAAGCTGCTCACTTGGGTGAGCGGCCACTCGAAGGAATATCGGGCGACGATCCGCTTCGGCGTCGCCACCAACACGGACGACGCTGAGGGCGTCGCGACCGCGGCCGTTGGCTGTGCCTCGTTGAGTGAGGAGCAGCTTGAGGCTGCGCTTGCGCCGCTGCGTGGGGACATTATGCAGGTGCCCTCGACCGTCTCGGCGATCAAGGTGAATGGCAAGCGCGCCTACGCACTCGCTCGCGCAGGCGAGGACGTCGAGCTGGCCGCGCGCCCGGTTCGCATCTCGCGCCTGGAGGTCCTCGCGCCCCCGCGCCCCGCCTGGTGCGTCCTCGACGAGCCCGACCCTGAGACCGCTCCCGATGGCGCGGTCGCGCCAGGCAGCGTCCGGGTCGTGGACGTTGACGTCGTTGTCGAGTGCTCCTCGGGCACCTACGTGCGCGCCCTCGCGCGCGACGCCGGTGAGGCGCTCGGCGTGGGCGCGCACCTGACGGCGTTGCGACGTACGCGCGTGGGAGACGTGCCGCTGGAGGCGGCAATGACGCTCGACGAACTGAGCGCCGCCGTCGAGGCGGCATCCGCCGAAGGAGAGTCGGACACCGAGCCGATCCTACCCCTCGTCCCACTCGGTGATGCTGCGCGCACGATGTTCCCCTCCCTCCACCTGTCCGAGGCCGAGGCCGGAGCGTTCGCCCACGGCCAGGCCCCGAGGCGTTCTCGCAGTGAGTTGGCGCAGTGGGCGAGCGAGGCAGGCTACTGCCCGAAGAGCGCCCCCGAGGAGGAGCCCGCGCCGATCGCCGCCGTCGCGCCCGACGGCACCGTCCTGGGCCTGCTTCGCATCGACGCGGCTCGACTGCGTACCGTCCTGGTTTTCTAGAAAGAGACTCATGAACGTCTGGTATTCCCTGTCTGACATTCCCGGCAACGAGGCCAGTGTCGTCACCATCGGCAACTTCGATGGCATGCACAACGGACACAAGAAGGTCATCTCCACGTGCATCGAGCGCGCCCATAAGCTCGGCGTCGATGCCGTGGCCATCACCTTCGACCCGCACCCGATCCAGGTCCACAAGCCTGAGGTGGGTCTCCAGCTCATCTCCCCGTTGTGCGACCGACTCGACGCGATGGGCGCTGCCGGGCTGGACGGGACGCTCGTCGCCCACTACGACGCGAGCGTCTACAGCCTGGAGGCCGACGAGTTCGTTTACGAATACCTGGTGGAACGCTGCGGCGCGCGCGAGGTCGTTGTCGGTGAAGACTTCCGTTTCGGACGCGGCAACGCGGGCACCATCGACACGCTGCGAGAGCTCGGGCGCCGCTACGGCTTCAACGTCATCACGGTCACCGACATCGAGGCCCCTGAGGGACGTCGCTGGTCCTCATCCTGGGTACGCGAACTCCTCGCCGCCGGCGACGTGTCCGGTGCCGCCCGGGTCCTCGGTCACCTCCACCGAATCCGCGGCACCGTATGCCACGGCTTCAAGAGAGGACGCGCCCTCGGCTTCCCGACAGCGAACCTGTCCGAGGACGTCGAAGGCGTCATCCCCGCCGACGGCGTCTACGCCGGATGGGTCGTGCGCGCCGTGCCGGGCACCCAGTCCGCCGAGTTCCTCCCCGCCGCCATCTCCGTGGGCACCAACCCCCAGTTCAACGGCGTCGAACGCACCGTCGAAGCCCACGTCCTGGGCCGCTCCGACCTCAACCTGTACGGGGAGCGCATCGCGGTGACCTTCGTGTCGCGCATCCGTCCCATGCTCTCCTTCGACTCCCTCGACGAACTGCTTACCCAGATGGATGACGACCTGCGTCAGACGGCCTCCGTCCTCGGCATCGGCGTCGCCGGGCGCGTCGATCCGGACTCCGTCACCGCCCGATAGGGCACCCTCCTCTTCGCCTGGCCCCGCGCTTCAGGGGCGCACACCCAGCCCGAGGCCGGGGAGCGCAGGTCGGGGGAGGAGAAAAGTCCTTGTGAGAAGGCAGAGTCGTTAGCTTGGTCGCTCATTGTGGGGATAACGCCGGTGGCGTGCTACTGTAGAAAGGCCGTACACCGGCCGCGGACTGTCAGCACCCGGGAAAAGCCCGGATGCCCCGCGCAACGAACACAAAGGAGAAGCCTGTGCCGCTGAGCAAGGACGTCAAGGACCAGATCATCGCCGAGTACGCGACCCACGAGGGCGACACCGGTTCCCCCGAGGTGCAGATCGCGCTGCTGACCCGCCGCATCAAGGATCTGACTGAGCACTTCAAGACCCACACGCACGACCACCACTCCCGTCGTGGCCTGCTGCTGCTGGTCGGCCGTCGTCGCCGCCTGCTGGGTTACCTGTCTGACATCGACATCGAGCGTTACCGCTCGCTCATCGAGCGTCTCGGCCTGCGCCGCTGATTTTGGGCCGGCCCGCCTCCCGTAGCGGAGACGGGCCGGTTTTCACACGCCCGCCTCGGGCAAACCGTTAATTCTCGCGCGAAAGCCGCCGGTTTTCGACAGTGGCCTACGGAGCGTTTATCCGTGGGCTTCGATCGAAGGCCGAAGTGGAGCGCGACACCAACAAACCAAGGAGAAACGCCCCATGATGGAAGGCTCCGACATCATCGCCGCTGAGGCGATTATCGATAACGGCCGTTTCGGCAAGCGCACCGTGCGCTTCGAAACCGGCCGTCTCGCCAAGCAGGCCGCAGGCTCCGCCCTGGCCTACCTGGACGATTCCACCACCGTTCTGTCCGCCACCACGGTGGGCAAGAACCCCAAGGACCAGTTCGACTTCTTCCCGCTGACCGTCGACGTTGAAGAGCGTCAGTACGCCGCGGGTCGCATCCCCGGTTCCTTCTTCCGCCGCGAAGGCCGCGCGGGCACCGAGGCCATCCTGGCTGCCCGCCTCATCGACCGCCCGCTGCGCCCCGGCTTCGTCAAAGGCCTGCGCAACGAGGTCCAGGTCGTCGAGACTGTCCTGACGATCGATCCGGACGACGCCTACGACGTTTTGGCGATCAATGCCGCGTCCATGTCCACCCAGATCGCCGGCCTGCCCTTCACCGGCCCGATCGGCGGCACCCGCCTGGCGCTCATCGACGACCAATGGGTCGCGTTCCCGCGCTGGAGCGAGCTCGAGCGTTCCGTGTTCAACATCGTTGTCGCGGGCCGCATCGTCACCAAGGAAGACGGCTCCGAAGACGTCGCGATCATGATGGTCGAGGCCGGTGGCGGCAAGAACCAGTGGGAGCTCATTCAGGCTGGCGCCACTGCCCCCACCGAAGACGTCGTGGCCGACGGCCTTGAGGCCGCCAAGCCCTTCATCAAGGTCCTGTGCGAGGCCCAGCTCAAGGTTGCCGAGAAGGCTTCCAAGGAGACCGTTGAGTTCCCGCTGTTCCTGGACTACACCGACGAAGAGTACGCGGCGGTCGAGGAATACGCGGCCGAGAAGGTCGCCCAGGCCCTGCTGACCGAGGGCAAGCTCGCCCGCGATGAGGCTGTTGACGCCGTCAAGGAAGAGATGCTCGAGGCCCTGGCCGAGCGCTTCCCCGAGTCGGAGAAGGCCCTCAAGGCTGCCTTCCGCTCGCTCGAGAAGAACACGATCCGTAACCGCACCCTGCGCGAAGAGATCCGCATGGACGGCCGTACCCCGCGCCAGATCCGTTCCCTCTCCGCCGAGGTCGAGGTCCTGCCCCGCGTGCACGGCTCTGCCCTGTTCCAGCGTGGCGAGACCCAGATCCTGGGCATCACCACCCTGGCCATGCTGCGCATGGAGCAGCAGATCGATAACCTGTCGCCGGTCAATGCCAAGCGTTACATGCACCAGTACAACTTCGCTCCGTTCTCCACGGGCGAGGTTGGCCGCGTCGGCTCCCCGAAGCGCCGCGAGATTGGCCACGGCGACCTGGCCGAGCGCGCCCTGGTTCCCGTCCTGCCCTCGCGTGAGGACTTCCCCTACGCGATCCGTCAGGTCTCCGAGACCTTGGGCTCCAACGGCTCCTCGTCTATGGGCTCCGTCTGCGCCTCGACCCTTTCCCTCCTCCAGGCCGGCGTGCCGCTGCGCGCCCCCGTCGCGGGCATCGCGATGGGCCTCATGACCGGCGAGGTCGATGGCCAGTTCAAGGCCGTCACCCTGACCGACATCCTGGGCGCCGAGGATGGCTTCGGCGACATGGACTTCAAGGTTGCCGGTACCCGCGACTTCATCACGGCCCTGCAGCTGGACACCAAGCTCGACGGCATCGACTCCCAGGTGCTGCGCGCCGCGCTGGCCCAGGCTCGCGACGCCCGTCTGGCGATCCTCGACCTGATCAACCAGGCGATCGACGGCCCTGATGAGATGAGCCCCAACGCTCCTCGCATCATCACCGTCAAGGTCCCCGTCGACAAGATCGGCGAGGTCATCGGCCCCAAGGGCAAGATGATCAACCAGATCCAGGACGAGACCGGCGCTGACGTCACCATCGAGGACGACGGCACCGTCTACATCGCCTCCTCCGACGGCGCCTCCGCAGAGGCCGCCCGCACGATGGTCAACCAGATCGCGAACCCGCAGATGCCCGAGGTCGGCGAGCGCTTCGTCGGCACGGTCGTTAAGACCACCTCGTTCGGCGCCTTCGTGTCGCTGACCCCCGGCAAGGACGGCCTCCTGCACATCTCGCAGGTCCGTCGCCTCGTGGGTGGCAAGCGCATCGACTCTGTGGACGACGTCCTGCAGGTCGGCCAGCAGGTCGAGGTCGAGATCGCTGAGATCGGAGACCGCGGCAAGCTGAGCCTGCACGCCGTCATCGACGGTGAGGCCGGTGAGCTCGAGGCCGCCGAGGGCGAGCAGACCGAGCAGCGTCGCGAGCGCCGCGATCGCTCTGAGCGTCGCGAGCGTCGCCCCCGTACCCGCACCCGTCGTCGCCGTGACGACGAGCGCGAGGACGGCGCTTCCGAGGAGTGAGTAGCTCCCGCTAGCTACATCGGACCGGTGGCCGGGACGGAGCGTGTGCTCCGCCCGGCCACCGGCCTTTTTACGGCTACACTGTGAACGTTTCGTGCCAACCCCCGGACTGTGGGGACCCAAGAGGAGAAGTATGACGCCCAAGCCGCTGCCGCTCGACGAGGCTCGCCTGTCCATCGAGGATGGCGACACCTGCATTGATCGCACGATCCTGGGAGCCGGGACGCGCGTCCTGACCCAGGAGATTCCCGCGACGAAGAGCGCGGGCGTGTCCCTGTGGGTGCCCGTCGGCTCACGCGACGAGGGACCGCGCACGGCCGGGTCGACCCACTTCCTTGAGCACCTCCTCTTCAAGGGCACGAACAAGCGCTCCGCCCTCGACATCGCCGTCGCCTTCGACAGCGTGGGCGGCGAGTCGAACGCCGAGACCGCGCGCGAGCACACCGCCTATTGGGCGCGCGTGCGCGACGCGGACCTCGACATGGCGATCGAGACGCTGACCGACATGGTCACCGACTCGCGCCTCGACGAGGAAGATTTCTCGCTGGAGCGCGGCGTCATCCTCGACGAGCTGGCAATGGGGGAGGATTCGCCCACGGACACGGTCCACGACACCTTCCAGCTGGCTGTCCACGGCGACCGCCCGATCGGACGCCCCGTCGGTGGCACCGCCCAGGCCATCCGTGAGGTCGAGCGCGCGGACGTCTGGGAGCACTACCAGGCCCACTACTGCCCCTCATCCCTCATCGTTGCAGCCGCCGGCAACGTCGACCACGAATCAGTGTGCGAGCGCGTGCAGGCCGCCCTGGAGGGATCGCCCTGGGACGCGGGCAGCGCGGCCTCGCCCTGGCCTCGTCGATCCACGACCGTGACAGCGATTGCCGACCATGACAAGGACATCACCCGCCGACGCGACGTGACCCAGGCGCACGTCATCATCGGCTGCGAGGGCCTGTCGGCCACGGACCCCGCGGGCCCGACTATGAGTGTCCTGCTGTCGGTCCTGGGCGGCTCCATGTCTTCACGCCTCTTCCAGGAGGTGCGCGAAAAGCGCGGCCTGGCCTACACGACCTACGCCTTCGACGTGGCTTACTCCGACACCGGAACCTTCGGCATGTACGCGGGCTGTAGCCCCGATAAGGTCGACGAGGTCGAGGCCATCATGCGCGCCCAGCTGGAAGACCTCGCCGCGGACGGCCCGACCGAGGAAGAGATGACGCGCGTGCGCGGACAGGTGCGCGGAGGTGTCGTCCTGGGCCTCGAAGACAACTGGTCGCGCATGATGCGACTGGGCCGCTCGGAGATCATCGGACGTTACCGTCCCATCGACGAGTCCCTCGCCGAGTTCGACGCGGTGCAGGCGGGCGACGTGCGCGCGCTGGCGGCGTCCCTCATCGCGAAGCTGGATTGCCGGGCCCTCGTCCTGCCTGCGCAGTAAGAAACGGGGGAGTGAGATACCCCCTGTCCATCCGCGCTCCTCGCGCCGCCCGTGGGAATACCCTGAAGACAGCCACATAACCGTAACAAGGAGAGCGCAATGATTCGCGTTGCAGTGACAGGAGCCAAGGGCCGCATGGGCTCGACCGTCGTTCAGGCGGTGACCGATGCCCCGGACATGGAGGTCGTTGCCCTCTTCGATGCGGGCGACGAGATCACGCCGCAGAGCGTGAATGGCGCGCAGGTCGCCGTCGACTTCTCGATCCCCAGTGTCACCGAGTCCAACGTGCACGCGCTCCTCGACGCGGGCGTGGACGTCGTCGTGGGCACGACCGGCTGGACGGAAGAGTCCTACGCGCGCGTGCGCGAGCATGCCGAGGCCTCTGGGCGCGCCGTCCTGATCGCCCCGAACTTCGCGATGGGCGCGGTGCTCGCCATGAAGTTCGCCGCCATGGCCGCCCCCTACTTCGAGTCCGCTGAGGTCATCGAGATGCATCACCCCGCCAAGGTGGACGCTCCCTCCGGCACCGCCGTGGCGACCGCGCGCGGCATCGCGAAGGCACGCGCCGAGGTCGGCCTGGGTGAGATGCCCGACGCGACCGAAACCGACGAGCTCGGCAGCCGTGGTGGCCGCGTGGATGGTATCCCCGTCCACGCCGTGCGCCTGCGCGGCCTGACCGCCTCGGAGGAGATCCTCCTGGGCAACGCGGGCGAGCAGCTGGTCATCCGCACCGATTCCTTCGATCGGGTCTCCTTCATGCCCGGTGTCCTGCTGGGCGTGCGCCGCGTGATCGGCCGCACGGGTCTGACGATCGGCCTCGACCAGGTGATGGGCCTGTGAGCCAGAGCGTGGGACCGGACCGCTCCGTGCGCCCCGCTCAGAGCGGCGACGCGCGCGCGATCGCTCGCCTGCAGCGAGAGGCCTGGCGCTCCCTCATGGGGCAGGACGCCCTCGACGCTCAGGGCATCACCGAGGAGGCGCTCGCCGCCCAGTGGGAGGCGACGCTGGTCTCTCCGCGGCCGGGCGGCACCGCCCTCCTCGTCGCCCTCCACGGCAATACGATCGTGGGTTTCGCGCTCGCCGGTCCCGACGAGGCCGGGGCGCCCTCGGCCCCCGACGCTGAGCCGGGTGAGGTGGCGGTGGCTGCGACGCAGGTGTATGAGCTGACGGTGGATAAGAACTTCCGCCGCTCGGGGCATGCGTCGCGCCTGCTGTCGGCGGTTGCGGACCTGACGAGCGGCCAGCTGCGCGTGTGGGTCGGCGTGGATGATGAGGAGCGCCAGCGCTTTTACACATCGGCGGGCTTTGCGCCCTCGGGCGCGGTGCGAGTGCTGGGCGATGGCCCCACGCAGCACATGTGGTGGGCGGAGCGCGACTAAGGGCCCACGGCGCGAGCGACGCCACGCGAGTGCGTGTGTGGTGCTCCGTCCATGTCGGGGACGGTGTGCGCCCATTGCACGGGGCCGTGCGTATCATGGAGCGCATGAGTAACATTCCTGCCCGCCGCTTCGGTTCCCTCGCAGCCGCCATGGTCACGCCGATGACCGACACAGGTGAGATTGATCTGACCTCCGCGCAGCGCCTGGCGATCAAGCTGGTCGACGAAGGGTGCGACACGATTCTGTTGTCCGGCACGACGGGCGAGTCGCCGACGACTCACCAGCCGGAGAAGAACGACCTGACGGAAGCCGTCCGTGAGGCCGTGGGGGATCGAGCGTTCATCCTGTGCGGCGCGTGTTCGAACGACACCGCCCACGCGGTGCGCATCGGCGAGGGCGCCCAGGAGCACGGCGCCGACGGCATCATGATCGTCTCCCCGTACTACAACCGCCCGTCCCAGGAGGGCCTGCGCGCGCACGTGCGCGCCGTGACGGATGCGACCGACCTGCCCGTCATGCTCTACGACATCCCGGGGCGCACGGGCATTGCGTTCTCTGACGCGACCCTTGACATCCTTGCCCAGCACCCGCGGATCCTGGGCGTCAAGGACGCGACGGGTGACGTGGAGACAGGCGTGGAACGCATGCACCGCACGGGCCTGGAGTACTACTCGGGCGACGACGGCCTGAACTTCGCGTGGATGACGGGCGGTGCCTCGGGCTTCATTTCCGTGGTCACGCACGTGGCCTCGGCCAAGTATCGCCGCATGATCGAGTTGCTCGACAGCGACCAGGTGTGGGAGGCCCGTGAGCTGTCCTATTCGCTGCGTCCCCTCGTGCACGCCATCATGGGTGGCGGACAGGGAGCGGTCATGGCGAAGTACGCCCTGTGGCTCCAGGGCGTCATCGACAGCCCGGCCGTGCGCCTGCCGATGGTGGGCCTCAGCGACGATGAGGTGTCGGCCCTGCGTCGCGCCCTGTGCACCGCTGGCCTGCTCTGACATACAGTTCGCCCCCCGTCGAGACCCAGTCGGGGCGAGCTGTATGTTCGGGGCTGAACGGGGCGCCGTGGTGGCATCATCGATCGTTGACGAGCGCTAATAGTTAGGCTTAATATACTTAGGCAAAGCTCATCAACACTGATCGTTGTCTTCAAGGAATGGATACCGTGGCAAAGAAGGACGTCATCATTCCCCTGGTCCCCGCCGCTCTCAGCGCCCTGCTGCTCGCCGGAGGCGTGACCGTCTTTTCGGCATGCGAGCAACGGGCCGACGGCTCGTGGATGCACTGTCACCAGTGCCAGAACATGGTGGCCGGCAGCGCCGTCGGCCTCATCGCACTGTACGGCGCCTCCTCCCTCGTCAAGAACAAGCCCGCGCGCCTGGCCCTGCTCGCGCTCGCGGTCATCGCCAGCGTCGTAGTGTTCTTCATTCCCGGCGGAATCTGCCCGCTGTGCGCGATGAAGACGATGCGCTGCCACACCGTCTTCCAGCCCTTCGTGCGCATCATGAGCGTCCTGGTCGCCGGCAGCGGTATCGGGGCGCTGGTGGCGTCATGGAAGAAGGATTCGAAGCCCTCCGCCTGACGTATCGCCCCGGATGGGAGACAATGGCGGCGTGAGGGCCCTAGGACGATCGACAACCGTGCGCATCGGCGCGGTTCTCCTCGTGCTATCCCTCGTCGCCGTTCTCGCGATCGTCGTGCGCAACGCGGTGCGCTATCGCGAGGCCGTCGCCCTGGACGAGGCCGGGGACGCCCAGGGGGCGTACGAGCTCTTCCATGCGCTCGGCGGGTACAGCGACGCGGCGCAGCGCGCGCAAGCCCTCGTCGAAGCCGATCCCGCGCTGCCGTACCGCTCGGCGTCCAAGGGCGACACCGTCGAGTTCGGGGCCTACGAGCAGGACGGAGACGCGCAGAATGGACCCGAGCCGATCACGTGGATTGTCCTCGACAAGATCGACGGCCAACTCCTGCTCCTGAGCGCAGACGTTCTCGAGGCGCGCCAGTACCACCACGTGCCCTTCGAGGAGGTCACGTGGGAGAACTCCGACCTGCGCGCGTGGATGAACGGCGACTTCTACGAGGGCGCGTTCACCCCTGTTCAGCGAGGGCTCATCGAGACGGTGCACAACGAGAACGCGGCTCAGTCGATTACCGGTGCGAGCGGCGGAGCTGCGACCGACGACCGGGTTTTTGCGCTCAGTGAGACCGAGAGCGTTATCTACCTGAACACGCCCGCCGCGCGCAGTGACATCGGAGCGGCGCCCGCCAGCGTTCACGCGGCCGCCGGACCCCTGAGCGTCTCCGAGGACGGCACGGCAGACTGGTGGCTGCGCTCTCCCGGAACATACGGTTTCGCGACGCAATTCGTCGACGCGACGGGCGTGCCCTCGCTCAGCGGAGCGAACGTCGACCTGCAGTACGGGGTGCGTCCCGCGCTGTGGATCAACGTCGAAGGGGTCGGTGAGGGGAGCCGATGAGTAACGCGCTGTCCCTGCGTCGCGTTCCCCTCCTGACCATCCGCGCGCATCCCGTCCGTTCCCTCATCATCGCTGTGCTTGCACTCGCGCAGGCAGCCTGTGTGTTCGGCGGATTGATCCTCGTGGGTGCGATGCGGGCGGAGCTCACCCTCGCTGAGCGCAGGCTCGGCGCCGACCTCGTCGTGTACCCGACGACCTGCCTGAACCAGGTGGAGAAGAAGCGCCTCCTCATGCTCGGGACCCCCGTGGGCTGTCACCAGCCGCGCTCGGCCCTGGCGCGCATGTCGTCCAACGAGGACATCGCCGCGGTGTCCTATCAGCTCTATGTGTCCGAGACGCTTGTCGATGGGTCCACCCGGTGGATCGTCGGTTTCGAACCCGAGACGGATTTCGCGCTCTCGCCTTGGATTGCCGAGGGGGAAGGGACGTCGCTGCCGCGCGGCTCGGTCCTTGTCGGCAGTGCCGTGCCCGGCGCGGACGGGCAAACCCTCTCCGTCTTCGGGCGCGAGCGCCCGATCGGCGCTCACCTCCTCACCACCGGCTCGGAGCTCGATGACGCCCTCTTCGTTTCCATGGACACCCTGTCGGACATGATGGCGGACGCGCGCGCGGCAGGGGAGGACAACGACGCATCCCTCGACCCGCGTACCGACTACTCTGCCGCGCTCGTGCGCGCCTCGGACAGCGACGCCATCGAGAGCGTTACCAATTGGATCAACCTCTACGTGCGCAAGGTCAGTGCGGTGCGTGCCGCCGATGCGCTCGTCGGCGCCGCGTCGGGCATCCGCGTACACCGCGGGATCGCAATCGGGGTTCTGGGAGCGACCTGGTTCGTTCTACTGGGCGCCCTCGTCATCGTGCAGGTGAGCCTCATGAACGAACGGATGCAGGAATTGGCCGTGTGGCGCTCGATTGGGGCATCGCGCTCCATCATGAGCCGTGTCATGCTGAGCGAATCAGCGTTGCTTCACGTGGCCGGAGCGCTCGCGGGAGTATGCCTCGCAGCCCTCACCGTGCCATTCGTGGGGGACGGGAGCCTCGTCGAGACCCTCGCTTCCCCCGCGACGTCACTGCCCCTCGCGGGCCTGTCAATAGTCGCCGTCACCTGTGTCGGTGTCGCCGGAACGCGTCTCGCGCTCGCTCGGGTCAGCCGTGCGGCCACGGGGAATAAATCTGTCCTGGTGTAGGGACAACGGTCAAGGAGGAATGACGTAATGCTGTCGCTGTCGCGACTTCCGTGGATGAACCTACGCGGCTACCCCGTGCGGACGGGGACCCTGGTCTTCTTCTCCATGCTCATGACGATGACGATCTTCGGCGGAACGCTGGTCGTCCAAGGCATCGAACACGGCCTGCGCACGACCCAGTCGCGCCTCGGAGCCGACATCATGGTGACGCCCGACGAGGCCGACACCGACTTCGACGCGCAGACCTTCCTCGTGAACGCCGAACCGTCGTACTTCTACATGGACGCGTCCACGCGCGAGGCAGTCGCGGCCGTCGACGGCGTCGAGGCCGCCTCCTCCCAGCTCTTCCTCGCTTCGGCGAGGGCGAGCTGCTGCTCGGGGCGCTATCAGGTGATTGCCTACGACCCGGCCACCGACTTCACGATCCAGCCGTGGATGAACGACGCCGTCGGGCAGGCGCAGCTGGGGGAGAATGAGGTGATCGTCGGCGCCAACGTGCTCGCCAACGACCCGGAGAACTTCCAGCTCTTCGACAACACCCTGCGGGTCGTCGGCCAATTCGACCCGACCGGATCGACCCTCGACAATGCGGTCTACATGAACTTTGAAACCGCGAAGAAGGTCATCGACTCCTCGCTGCGCAAGGGACTCAACAAGTACTCGACGCTCGAAACCGACCGCATCATCTCCTCGGTCATGGTCAAGGTGGCACCCGGATACGACGCCGAGGCCGTGGCCGCGCAGATCCGCGAGCAGGTACCCGGCGTGTCGGTCGCCACCTCGACGAAGCTGGTCAGCGGTATCGCCCAGTCCTTGGATGCGACGTCGCGCACGGTCACCACCCTCATCGCCGTCGCGTGGGGAGCTGGCCTACTCATGATCACCCTCATGTTCGTCCTGATGATTGTCGAGCGCAGGAGAGAATTCGCAACCCTCATCGCCGCCGGAGCGCACCGTCGGCTGATCTCGCGCATCATCATCCGCGAGGCCCTCGCGGTCAACGCGCTCGGAGGCGTCGGCGGCATCGTCGTCTCCGGTGTCCTCCTCTTGTCCTTCTCCGGCCTCGTACGCCAAAGCCTGGGAGGGGGATTCCTCGTCCCGTCGCTGCCCACCCTGGCGCTGCTCGCGCTGGGAGCGCTCGCGTCGGTGGGCCTCGTCGCCCTCGTCTCCTCGTGGATAGCGCTACGGTACGTGACGACAATGGACGCCAGCCTGGCCCTCAAGGAAGGGGAATGAGATGATCATCGAAGCAACGGGACTCACGAAAGAATTCGCCCGAGCCCGCGGGGGAAAGCGCCTCTTCACGGCCGTCCACCCGCTGGATATCGGCCTGGAAGAGCGCCAACTGACCGTTGTCTCCGGGCACTCGGGCAGCGGTAAGAGCACCCTGGCGAACATGCTCGCCGGCATCCTCACGCCGACTGCAGGACACGTACGACTGGACGGCACGGACCTGTACTCGCTGCGCGACGAGGAGCTCTCGCGCCTGCGCAACGAGCGCATCGGCCTCGTCCCCCAGGGGCACACGGCCCTGCGAGCCCTGACGGTCCTCGACAACGTCTTGCTCCCCTCGATCCTCTACACCAAGGACGAGGCGCCCGCGGATCGTGCCCGCGAGCTGCTGGTCGCCGTGGGCTTGGGCGACCTCACCGATGCTGCGCCCACCGAGCTGTCGGGCGGTGAGCTGCGGCGCATGGCGATCGCGCGCGCCCTCCTCATGGACCCCGCCATCGTCGTCGCAGACGAGCCGACCGCAGGCCTCGATAGCGCGAACGCAACCGCCGTCCTTACTCTCCTGCGCGACGCCGCCGACCGTGGGACGGCCGTCCTCGTTGTTTCCCACGAGGCCGAGGCGCAGCGCTTCGCGGACCGCAGCTACGTCATGGAGGACGGCCATCTGCGCGCGAGCGAGTAGCTCAGCAGCCTCCGAACGCGTTAAATGTGAGAGGGCCGACCTACCCAACATGTCTCCCGATGCGGGCAAAGCGGTGTCAACGTGGCAGACTGGCATCATGAAGTCTTTGTACGAGAACCTCAGCGAACCCGCGCCCCTGGAAGATGGCGCACTGCGAGTGATCCCGCTGGGAGGTCTCGGCGAGGTCGGCCGCAACATGAACGTCCTCGAATACCGGGGCAAGCTCCTGGTCGTGGACTGTGGCGTCCTCTTCCCCGAGGAGACCCAGCCCGGCGTCGACCTGATCCTGCCGGATTTCTCCTGGATCGAAGATCGCATGGACGACGTCGTCGGCCTTGTCCTCACCCACGGCCACGAGGACCACATCGGCGCCGTGCCCTACCTCCTCAAGCTGCGAGGCGATATTCCGATCTACGGATCCGACCTGACGCTGGCCTTCGTCGCCCCCAAGCTGCGCGAACACCGCCTGCCCGACCCGGGCCTCAACGTCGTCGCCGAGGGCGATCGCCTCACCGTCGGTCCCTTCGACCTTGAGTTCGTCTCCGTCACCCACTCGATCCCCGACGCGCTCGCGGTCTTCGTGCGCACCGATGCGGGCAACGTCCTCATCACGGGTGACTTCAAGATGGATCAGCTGCCGCTGGACCGCCGCCTCACCGACCTGCGCGCCTTCGCCCGCATGGGCGAGGAGGGCGTTGACCTGTTCATGGTGGATTCCACGAACGCTCTGGTGCCCGGATTTATCACGCCTGAGCGCGAGATCGGCCCGGTCCTCGATCAGGTGTTTGGCGAGGCCACCGGCCAGATCGTTGTCGCCTCCTTCGCCTCGCACGTGCACCGCGTCCAGCAGGTCATCAACGCGGCTGCCCATCACGGGCGTCGCGTGGCCTTCGTGGGCCGCTCGATGGAACGCAACATGCGCATCGCGGAAGAAAAGGGCTACCTGTCGATCCCTGAGGACATCATCGTGGACCTCAAGGGCATCGGCGAGCTGCCGCCCTCCCAGCGCGTCTACATGGCGACCGGTTCGCAGGGCGAGCCGATGGCCGCGCTGTCACGCATGTCGGTGGGATCGCACCGCACAGTGACGATCGAGCCGGGTGACATGGTCGTGCTGGCCTCCTCGCTGATTCCCGGCAACGAGAACTCTGTCTACCGCGTTATCAACGACCTGACTCGCCTGGGCGCGCGCGTCGTGTCGAAGGAGAACGCGAAGGTGCACGTGTCCGGTCACGCGAGCGCCGGCGAGCTCATCTACTGCTACAACATTGTTCAACCGAAGAACGTCATGCCTATCCACGGTGAGGTCCGTCACCTGGTGGGCAACGGTCAGCTGGCCGTTAAGACGGGCATCGACCCGCAGAAAGTGGTCCTGGCCGAGGACGGCGTGACGGTCGACCTCAAGGACGGCGTTGCGCGCGTGTCGGGCATCGTGCCCTGCGAGTACGTGTATGTGGACGGCCGCTCGATCGGAGAGATCTCCGAGGACGAGCTGGAGACCCGCCGCACCCTGGGGTCGGAGGGCTTCATCTCGATCTTCGCGGTCGTCGAGCGCGATTCGGGCATGGTCCTGGCCGGCCCGGAGATTCGCGCGATCGGCATGGCCGAGGACGACTCGGTGTTCGAGGAGATCCTCCCTGACGTCACGCAGGCGCTCAAGGACGCGGCTGCTCCCGGCGGGCAGGACCCCTACGTCCTGCAGCAGGCGATGCGCCGCGTGATCGGACGCTGGGTTGCGCGACGCTTGCGTCGTCGTCCTATGATCGTTCCGGTCGTTACCGAACAGTAGTCTGGCAGTCTTCATTGACGAGGCCCTCGCGCGCTGGGCGGTAGCGCGCGCTTGAAGGAAGGAATCTACGTGTCGGGTCGTTTTATTTCGACGCACTCTGTTGCGCTCGTGTTGCCGATGCACATCGCATACGTGCCCGAGCGTGGCGGATCCGTTCATGCGGATGCCGCCAGCTCGCGCCCGGGCGGTGGCTTCACGACCCTGTGCGCCGCTGCGGCCATGGGTGTGCCGACGGCAGCTGCGTCGCCGCTTGGCACGGGTCCGAACTCTTTCGCCGTTCGTCAGCAGCTGGTCGAGGCCGGCGTCGAGGTCCTGACCCCCGAACTGGTGGGTGACATCGGAGTCGTCATTCAGCTCATCATCGAAGACGGGTCGATGCGTTCGGTCGTGACGGCCGGCGTCGAATCGGAACCGTCGCGCGGTGCGCTTGCGAGCATCGAGCTGCGCGAGGGGGACGTGGTCCACGTGGCCGCTTCCGACATGACGAGCGCGCACGCGGCTTCCGAGCTGAGCGAGTGGGCCGCATCCCTGCCGCCCTTCGTGACACTCGTCGTTTCGGTGTCTCCCGCAGTCGCGCAGGTTCCCGTTGAAGCGTGGGAGGTGATCTTCCCCCGTGCCGACGTCGTGACAATGAGCAGCTGGGAGGCCGCCACTCTCGCCGGTATTCTCGACGCCAACCGTCACGGCTCCACGATCCGCACCTACATGCGCCCGGACGCGGCCACGGTTCGTCGCATGGGGGAGCGGGGGTGCGAGCTGCAGAAGGTCGCGGATGCTCCCGTCATCTCGATTCCCGCGTTCCAGTCGCGTATCGCGGACACCGCGGGCGTGGGCGATACCCACATCGGAGAGATGTGTGCGGGCCTGGCCATGGGCTACGACCTGGAGACCGCGTGCCTCATGGCGAACGCGGGTGCCGCGCTGGCCATCTCCCACGAGTCGGCCCTGCCCGTTCCCACGCGCGAGCAGGTTGAAAACGTGCTCGAAACCAGGGTTGTTACGAACATCCTGCGCTGATCTCGCGCGGCGCGCCTGGCAGAGTGGGGCCGCGGCGGGCGATATGGTGGAAGGATCATGGCACAATCGTCTCCACGCTCGTCGTCCGGCAAGGCTCCCGCGCGCCCGCGCGCCAAGGGAGGCTCGAACAAGTCCGCCAAAGCGCCCCAGCCCGAAGCGACGCAGCCAGGCTTCCTGGCACGCTTCTTTTCCGCGCTCGGCCGCGCCGGTGTCGGTGCCGTGCGCGCGTGGAAGGCGACCGATTCGCAGGTCAAGCGTGACGCTGCGGCCTTCGTTGCAGTTGCCGCGGCCATCGTTATCGCGCTGCGCGAGTGGTTCCAGATTTCCGGCGAGGCCGGGGACGCGATCCACCACGCTTCCGCCGGCCTGTTCGGCATCTTCTCGGTCGTCCTGCCCCTCGTCCTGATCGCCCTGGCCGTTGAGCTCGTCTCCGCGCGATCCGGGCGATCCGCGCTGCCCCACCACGTGGCAGGCGGCATCGGTATCACCGCAGCGCTCACCGGCCTGGTCCATATCTCGCGTGGAAATCCCGCGATGGGCGCCGAACCCGGCATTGAGGCGGCCGGTGGCCTGCTTGGCTGGTTCGTCGCACGCCCCCTCGCCCTGCTGTTGTCCGGCTGGGGTGCGGGTGCCCTCATGATCCTCCTCCTGGCCTACTCGATCCTGCTCGCCACGCGTACGGCCGTCGCCGAGGTTCCCGCGCGCCTGCGCGACCTCGCCGCCCACCTCAGCGGTGAGCGCCCCGAGGGTGAGGCTGGAACGACCGATCAGGCGGGCGGAGACCCAGCGAAGGAAGCGCGCCGCCGCGCACGCAAGGACCTCGCAGCGGGAGACGACGCCTTCCTCGACGAATACGACGGCGACGAGTCCTTCCGCAAGGCGACCGACACGGAATCCGTGGGGGAGACCCGTCTCCTGGAATCCGGTGCCATCGCTGCCCCCGCGCCCGCCCCAACTCCCGCCTCCCGGCCTCGTGCCACGACGCCCGACGCGCCCACCGAGATGCTCACCCAGATGCGTCCCGCCGTGGCCCCCGCGCCCGTCCAGGTGCCCGCGCACGTGCCCGAACCGGAGCCCGAGGGCGCGCCGGCGCCCCCGCCGATCACCGACGAGCCCGAGGGGGCCTTCCAGCCCAACCTCGACGACTCGATCAGCTACACGCTGCCGTCGGAGGACCTCCTTGTCTCCGGCCCGCCCCACATGACCCGATCCTCCGTCAACGACCAGGTCGTCGCGGCCCTGGGGCAGGTCTTCGCGGACTTCAACGTCGACGCGCGCGTCACCGGCTTCTCCCGAGGCCCGACAGTCACCCGCTATGAGGTCGTCCTCGGTGCCGGCGTGAAGGTCGACAAGCTCACCAACCTGTCGAAGAACATCGCTTACGCGATGGCCTCCGCCGACGTGCGTATCCTCGCGCCGATCCCCGGCAAGAGCGCGATCGGCATCGAGATCCCCAACGCCGACCGCGAAAACGTGGCCCTCGGCGACGTCCTGCGCTCCGCAGCCGCACGCCGCAACCAGCACCCGCTCGTCGTCGGCGTCGGCAAGGACGTCGAAGGCGGCTACGTCGTCACCAACCTGGCCAAGACCCCGCACATGCTGGTGGCCGGCCAGACCGGTTCCGGTAAGTCCTCCTTCGTCAACTCCATGATCACGTCGATCATGATGCGTGCGACGCCCCAGCAGGTGCGCATGATCCTCGTTGACCCCAAGCGCGTGGAACTCACGATCTACGAGGGCATCCCGCACCTCATCTCGCCCATCATCACCGACGCCAAGAAGGCCGCCGAGGCCCTCGAATGGGTCGTCAAGGAGATGGACGCGCGCTACGACGACCTGTCGGACTACGGCTTCAAGCACATCGACGACTTCAACAAGGCGGTGGCCGCCGGACAAGTCCAGGCCAAGCCCGGGCTGGAGCGCACGCTGCACCCCTACCCGTACCTGCTCGTGGTCGTCGACGAGCTCGCCGACCTCATGATGGTCGCCCCGCGCGACGTCGAGGCGTCGATTCAGCGCATCACGCAGCTGGCGCGCGCCGCCGGCATCCACCTGGTGCTGGCCACACAGCGCCCCTCCGTCGACGTCGTCACCGGCCTCATCAAGGCCAACATCCCCTCGCGCCTCGCGTTCGCGACCTCCTCGCTGACCGACTCGCGCACGATCCTCGACCAGCCCGGCGCCGAAAAGCTCATCGGCCAGGGTGACGCGCTCTATTTGCCCGCAGGTGCCTCCAAGCCCATGCGTGTCCAGGGCGCCTGGGTCTCCGAATCCGAGATCCACCAGATCGTCTCCCACGTCAAGAGCCAGATGGAGACGCACTACCGCGACGACGTCGTGCCCGAAAAGAAGGAAGCCAAGGTCGCCGAAGACATTGGAGACGATCTCGAAGACCTGCTGCAGGCCGCCGAGCTTGTCGTCTCCACCCAGCTCGGCTCCACCTCGATGCTCCAGCGCAAGCTGCGCGTCGGCTTCGCCCGCGCCGGTCGCCTCATGGACCTGCTCGAGTCGCGCGAAATCGTCGGCCCCTCCGAAGGGTCCAAGGCGCGCCAGGTGCTCGTCACCCCCGAGCAGCTGCCCGAGGTTCTCGCCATGCTGCGCGGAGAGTCCGCCGGCATTGCCGAGCCAGAGCCTGAGCCCGCCCCTGCGCCCGCTCCGTCCGCTCCCGAGGGGGCGCCCAGCCCGGCCAACGGCGCCGCCGCGGGTGCTGCGGGGGAGGCTCCTGCCTCGTCCCCGGCCGATGCAGCTCCCGCTTCCGGTTACGAAATGGGCACGGCATCCGCCGGCGATTCGCGCGGCAGTGGGGTTGACCCGTACTCTGGTCATAACTTTGGTGGGCCCTCTCCCGACTGGGTCGACGAGGAGCCCGAGGATAACGAGGACGCTTGGCAGCTCACGGGCCGCTGAGCGGAAAGGAAACGGTCATGAGCGAGAACGTGTCGCGCGTGCAGCGAGGCAGCAAGGTTCCCGTGGTGAACCTGCCCAACGCGCTGACCGTTGTACGTCTGGTCCTCGTTCCAGTGTTCGTGGTCCTGGGCCTGCAAAGCGCGTCGTGGACCGCGCTGTGGGCGGCATTCGTCGTCTTCGCGGTCGCCGCGATCACGGACCGCTTCGACGGGAAACTCGCGCGCTCCTGGGGGCAGATCACCGACTTCGGTCGCATCGCCGACCCTATCGCCGACAAGGCCCTGACCCTGTGCGGCTTCGCCCTGCTGTCCTACCAGGGGTATCTGCCCTGGTGGGTGACGATCCTCATCGCCGTGCGCGAGCTGGGCATCACCGCGATGCGTGCCTTTTTCCTGCGCCGCGGAGTCGTCGTGTCTGCCAACCAGGCGGGCAAGCTCAAGACCTTCATGCAGATGGTGGCCCTGGGGGCCCTGCTGATCCCGTGGGCGCACTTCAAGCACATCAACGACGGCAATGAGTGGTGGGTTGTCCTTCTCATTCGCCTCGGGCAGATTTTCGCGGGCGTTGCGCTCGCGCTGACGCTCTACTCGGGCTTCATGTACGTCATCGACGGCGTGCGCCTCATGCGCGGGGCGAGCGCTGGCGAGGCCGTGGCGGACTCGCGCGACAACGATGCTCCGGAGGAGCCTGCGCCGTCACGCCGGGGCACTGCGGGCAAGCATGTCCAAAGTTGAGTGCGGGTGACGCAACCCATATCGACATCGAATCGGCGGTGGAATAAGCCTGAAAGTGCCCGCGTTGTACGGGTATGAATGCAACGCGAGGAATGAAATCGGAACGTCACAGCGTTTCGATGTGCGAACTTACAATGCGTCCCTCGAAACAGAACGGCTACAGTAACAGTATGGAAAAGACACTGAGCGAAACCCCGCTGCTGCGCAGCGAACTGGGCGATGTCCTGCGCGGCATCCGCCAGCGCCAGGGTCGAACCCTGCGCGAAGTCTCTTCGGAGGCCCAGGTCTCCCTCGGCTACCTGTCCGAGGTTGAGCGCGGCCAGAAGGAGGCCTCGTCGGAGCTGCTTGAGGCGATCACCTCGGCTCTGCGCGTGCCGCTGTGGTTCGTGCTTCGCGAGGTTTCTGAGCGCATGGCGATCATCGATGGTGCGGTCATTCCTGACGCGGTGCCCGATGATATCGTGCCCGTCACGCTGATTTCCTGACGCGTGAAGCACTCTGAGTTTTACGAGGCGGTCGAGGCGACCTTCGGGTCGGCCCTCGGCCGCTCGTATGTCTCCGACCTCTATCTGGCCTCGCTGGGCGCGACCGCGCGCGATGCGCTGTCCTCCGGCGCGAATCCTGACGCGGTCTGGGCGACCCTGTGCGAGGAAACCGGGCGCGAGGATGCACGCTGGATTCATCGCGTGGATCCGCGTGAGCGGGGGCGCTGATCGACCCGGCTTGTCGGTGTGATCGATGTCCGTCTGATCGGTAGGCGGCGTGTCGATCGACAGTCGAACATGTGTTCCATTTAAGCTTGTGGGCGACGACGCTCCGACGCGTGTCATCCACAGGGGTGACGCGCGCGGGACGCAGATGACGATGGCCGGTCGCATACTCGTCATGTCGCCTCGGAGAGGGGTGGCATTCCAGGCCAGGACACCCGCAGGCCGGAGAGGCCGCAGACGAAAGGAACACCATGGCAGCCCGTAAAGCACCCGCCGCAAAGCCCGCGACCAACGATCGCAATAAGGCTCTCGAAGTCGCCCTGTCGCAGATTGATAAGCAGTTCGGCAAGGGCTCCGTCATGCGCCTGGGCGATGACAACCGCCCGCCCGTTCAGGTGATCCCCACGGGTTCCCTCGCTCTCGACGTCGCCCTCGGCATCGGTGGCCTCCCGCGCGGACGAGTCATCGAGGTCTACGGCCCCGAGTCCTCCGGTAAGACCACGGTCGCTCTGCACGCCGTCGCCAACGCCCAGAAGGCCGGCGGCAACGCGGCCTTCATCGACGCTGAGCACGCTCTCGACCCTGTTTATGCGCGCGCCCTGGGTGTCGACACGGACTCCCTCCTGGTCTCCCAGCCCGACACGGGTGAGCAGGCCCTCGAGATTGCAGACATGCTGATCCGCTCTGGCGGCATCGACATCATCGTCATCGACTCTGTCGCGGCGCTCGTGCCCAAGGCGGAAATCGAAGGTGAGATGGGTGACTCTCACGTCGGCCTGCAGGCCCGCCTGATGAGCCAGGCCCTGCGTAAGATCACGGGCGCCCTGTCCGCGACCGGCACGACCGCGATCTTCATCAACCAGCTGCGCGAAAAGATCGGCGTCTTCTTCGGCTCCCCGGAGACCACGACGGGCGGTAAGGCCCTGAAGTTCTACGCATCCGTGCGCATCGACGTGCGCCGTATTGAAACCCTCAAGGAGGCCGGTGCCCCCGTCGGTAACCGCACGCGCGCCAAGGTCGTCAAGAACAAGATGGCTCCGCCCTTCAAGCAAGCTGAGTTCGATATCGTCTACGGTAAGGGCAT
>ERZ1674176.44-NODE-44-length-36051-cov-97.993444_pt1 | contig 36051 bp, 54 predicted proteins | sample MGYA00581288_ERZ1674176 | MGnify/ENA primary metagenome ERZ1674176 (study PRJEB41354, sample SAMEA4873327) | human saliva metagenome | biome: human-associated habitat [ENVO:00009003]; feature: mouth environment [ENVO:08000002]; material: saliva material...
ATGTACCTACCACCCCCTGCAAAATGTACCTACCACCCCCTGCAAAATGTACCTAGGCATATTTTGGTAGGGGTGTCTTTTTAGTATGGGCAACCCCTGTTTTTGGGCATAAAAATACCCCCCTAATCCGTAGACTAGAGGGGCATTGTAACCCAAAGCCGAAAGAAAACAGCGGGAGAAACAAAAATATTATCGCTCGCAATCTTGGCACTAATAATCATAGCACATTTAGGGTATAGTGGGCTATCTTGCGACAGTGACCATACTCACAGTGTCTAGCCTTGCGTCCACCCCATAGGTAGGTTTATAGTGTAAATGTCGAAAGGTAGAACATGCACTACAAAACATTCATACCCGGCATACCCGCCCCCCAAGGCTCTAAACGCACTTACGGCCGGCGCGTCGTTGAGGATAATCCACGAACCAAACCGTGGCGCGAAACCATGCGAAAACACCACCTCAAGACCAGCCAGGCGGTCGGAGCGCCCCTAATCGTCGGAGCATTCCAAGCCTCGCTACGATTCGTCTTCACGGAGCCGAAAAGCGGCGCACTGTTCCAGGGCACGCTAGACCCGATTCACGCGGTAAAGCCAGACATTGACAAGCTCACCCGCGCGGTCATGGACTCATTGACCAGCGGCGGCATTATCGAAGATGACGCCCGGTGTAACCGCCTCGAAGCGGTTAAAGAGTACGGCGACAACCCGGGCGTACACATCCACTTAACCCAAATCTACAATGAGAGGAAACGCTAAAATGGCACACCTGCACACTGAGACCGTAGACGGTAAAAATATCGTCTTCTACACCGACGATAACGGTGTGATCTGGATTCGCGCATACACGCTCTTCAACGTAGCGGGCATCAAGTCGCCCGGTGCAGCTCTACGCTCGTACGTTATTAACCACCCGGGCGTTGGTCAGAAATTCAGCTACCCCGACACCGCTACCGGCGATGTGAGCATCAAATTCACTAGCGCGGCCTGGCATTTCACCTATGCGGAGGCGCTGGAATTCCTTAACTCCACCCGCGCCGCCCACCGCGTCAAGGCGCGTAAGGTAGTGGATTCAACCGTACGGGCGCTCACCGTTGCGTACTTGGCACCGCCTGCGATTGTCCCCGTAGCGGCTCGCAAGCGCAAAGCTGCGCCGGTCGCCCCGGCTAAGGCGGCTAAGGCAAAGCCCGCGCCATCCACCGGCGACACGCACGCGGCAACCGTCGAATGGCTAACCGCAATTCTCACCGATACCAGCCAGCCGCTCACCGTCCAAAAGAAGGCGCTGTACACCCGCGCCGCCCTGCTAGAGCTTGAGAAGGAAACCAGCAATGACTAACGACCCGATCAACCCGGCGCATTACAGCAAGATTCAGGGGCACGCGCTAGAACCCCTGATTATGGAAGCACCCTATTTTCTAGGCGCGGCCATAAAATATGTTTGGCGCGCGAAAAAGAAAGGCGGCGCGGAAGACATCCGCAAAGCCCGCCGGTGCCTCGAACTTCACATAGAGGGTAACCCAGAGCCGCCGTACGGCGCTGTAAAAGCAGCTAACGATTTCCTCGACAAGGCACGCCGGGCGCCGCCCACACTCCAAATCACCGTGATTATGCGGCTCCTCGTTTTCGGGTACCAGCTGCACGAAACCCACCGACTGCCCGCCCTGCTCGATTCACTCGACACGCTAGAGAAGGCGCTAGAACGGGGTGCGTACTAATGCTTGACTTCGAAGACAAAGGCTATGAGTACGCCGGGGCGGTCGCCGCGCGGTACCCCGGCTTCACCGCCTCGGAATGGGTAACCAATTACGAAACCAAGGCCGGGGCGCGGTACCGCGTAATTGCAACCCGGTTCAGTGGTGAAAACGTCGAGTTCCTATGCCGAACCCGATACCCGCGCTACCGGGCGGCCTATGATGGATTCACCCCGTACACCTTCGTTGTACAGCACGGCGTGAAAGACTTCACCTAACCGGGCATAGAAAAACACCCCCTAGACCCAACCACGAAGCTAGGGGGTGTTTCACTGCCCGTAACACACTGACATGCTAGGGTCTGCATCCACCGATAATCTCTCAACAGTCCGCCACGGAACAATTGATAAGGAACGGTGTAATTATAGCACGCTACAGGTCGCCGCGCTCGCTATCACCGGAAACCGGCGCGTCGCCCTGCTGCTTATCGCCGCCGGGTGCGGGCACATGCACGTAAGCCATAATCAACGACAGGCCAGCCAGGATAGCGGGGACGATAACCGCCGCCTGCTCCTTAGTCACGATACCGTAGACGATACCCACAGGGATAAGCGCGGTAACAAAGGCATAAATAGCCTTACGCTGAGTCTCATTCATGCTCATAATTGAACCTCCAAAAAATAGAACGAACGGTCTAGTTTGCCTGTGCCAGGCACTTACCGACTTCTTCACCGGCGGCCTTAGCCTCTTCAAGCTTCTTCATCAGCTCATCCCAGGCGGCGCGCTTCTCGGCCACCTCATCATGAGACAGCGGAGCGGGCGCGTTATCAATGCCTGCTTCAATCTCATTCACGCGGTCAATGAGGTGATCCAGCTGATCGTAGTAACGGCCGGGGCAAGCCGTGTTGAAATAATCCTTATGGCCGTGGATATAGAAGCTCTTGCCGTAGAAAGTTTCAATGTCAGCAATGACGTGTGCCAGGGTCTCGAAGTCAGCATCAGACATCTCAGGGCGGCACTCAATACCAATAGAACGGGCATTCGCGTTCCAATCGCCCGCGTGCCACGCAATATCCTTAAGCTCGACCAGCTGCGCACACTTACCCGCCTCCACGACATAATGCGCACTAGTGCCGGGGCCATTCTGGAAGAAGCGGCACACGTCGTCAAACTTCTGACCATCAACGCCCCAATGGTGAATGACGATAGTGTCGATATCGTCAATGGTGCGAGACGCGGGCGAAAAAGAACCAGCGTTCCAGTAGGTAATATCCTCATAGTTACTCATGGTGAGTCTCCTTCTTGTTCTGTGCAGAAAATAGAGCGTTCACTCGCTTATTCAAGTCGTGAATCTCTTCCGCATTGTGGTTATGGCGCTCGCGAAAATCTGAGTGCTCGCGCTTGGCCTCTCGCATGTCGCCGGTAAGCGACTCTAGGGAGTCCTTGATTTGCTCGATAATCTTTAGCGCCTGCGTCGAATTATCGCGCGCCTCCTGAGAATTCTGAATAGCAATGTCTAGATCATGGCGCAAATTAGTGCCGTGGCTATTTTTGACCTCGGTTTTAACCTCGCTCTGCTGATTAGCCAGAGCTTCAAGCCGTGCAAGGATAACGGCATCTTGCGCCCGGCGCTCGGCCGCTTCCTTCTTCTTGGCCGCTTGCAGCTCCTTCAACCACTTAGCGCCATAGGCGGCGGCTGTAGCGGTTCCGGCTTGTAGCACCATCCAGAAATTGTTGCTAATCTGTGCCCAAAAATCAGGCGGCATAGGGTGTTTCTTTCTGTAGAATGAATATTCTTTTTTATCCTACCACCACCCGGCTACCGCCCGCCTACGCCTGCACGCCGGGGAGCGCACTCGGCCACACTTCATTAGTGAACCAAACCAGGGTAGGAAAACGGAGCTGCACGTTTGACACGTCCGCTACTGCGCCGTTACGGAATCCACGGAAAGTTAGGCGGTTGCCGTCGGACGGCGGGGATATAATCAGCATACCAACCGGCTCGCCGTCATCCGTAAGCACATTCGCGACAATAGAGCTTTGGGACTGGAAGCCAGACGGAATATTGATAGCGAGGCGGGCACGATGCGCAAAGTCACCCCATGTCGCGCCAGGCCCCGGGCGCTGCGTGGAGGGCTTGACCGTTGCAGTATCCCACTGGCCACCATGCACGGTCACCGCAACCAGGTTACCGACACGGCGGAAAAACACCGCCCCCGCCGCCAGATTATCGGACTCGATACGTCGCCAGCCGGTATCTTGAACCGTGGTGCTGCTACCGCCGCCGCTGTTACCGGTGCTACCGGCGGCGGCCTGCGCTACGGCCTTAATGTGCTCAAGAGCGGAGCCGGTAAACTCGCCCGCATCATTCAGGGTAGGCACACGAAAGTTAGACACTCTTCTTCTCCAATTCCTTAATCTTTGCCTCCAAAGCTGAAAGGCGCTTCTCAAACGGTAGCGTGCCACCAATCCAAGCCTTCACGCGGTTCTCGACCCATTCGCTCGGCGGCTTATCGTACGGGTTCTCTTCCGGTTCATCCTCAGAGCCGCCGCCCACCTTGAATGTGCGGTCGGTAACGTAGAGATGCCCAATACCCAGGCTATCCGCTTTGGCGAAAACGTCGTCAATGTTAGCCGGGGTCACGCCGTGGATAATGTGCCAGAACCTCCACGATGGAAAACCTTTGTAGTGATCCGGGTGAATCCACTGAGTGCCAGGGTCAAGATATTTCGCGGCGTTACTTTCATACGAAAGCACGATGTCACAGGCTGCCATCATAGAAGCCGGGGTATTAGAACCCGGGTTAATAATGATTAGGCAATCATTACCCAATTCACGTTTAAGCCGGTTATAAAGCCGAACGTAATTCTCAATGATTTTATCCTGCAAATCCATGTCAATCCACGGCGACGTTTCATCAAGAAAAATATTAACCGGAATATCCGGGTAATCATTCTTAACCGCCTTAGCCGACTCGATAATAAAATCTTCGGTAAACGGCGAAATAGCCGACGGATCAACATTCAGATTAACCGCGATTTTCTCGCGATATGACGCGGGCATACCCTCGAACATAGCGCCGTGTCGAGTCTTAATATAGAACGCGACACGGCGGGCACCGGCGCTAAGCGCCATAGAACCCTGCACCGCAAAATCATTATCCGGGCGCTTAGACAGCCAATCACCACTAGCCCTATTCAGAATGACAATTCCTAGGGTATTCCCGAATTTAAGGAATTTTGACCACTTGGAATTAGCGCCATTATAAAAGTCCGGCCACGTATAAGTAATCGGAGAATAATAATGTTCACCCGGTTTAAATCCGAAATTCTTTTCTCGGGTTTCAAACCGTGCCGTCTGCCGCGCTACCTCAGCTTCAACGCCTGCCCTAGTGACTAGCTCATAGGTCGCCATTCATTGCACCACCCGCCGGGTTAGGCGTGACAATTTCCAGGATAGCGCCGCCCTCCTTCAAGGTGAACGTAGGCGACGGCTGGATAGCGCCTTCAAGCGCGGGGTTTACCCAGATAACGGGGACGCCGTGCATGGTCTCGGGCGGGCGCGTAGTGCTGCGCACGATATGCACGCCTAGCGCCTTAGCGACGGTCTCGGTAGTGACACCACCACCGGAAGCCGCCTTAATCATCTCCTGAATCTCAGCACGGAGCACAGACGGCGCGCGCCCGTCCTCCAGCAAGCCACGAATTTCAGCCTGTGCCATTTCTAGCCTTCCTTTCCAATCACCCAGGAACCATCAGCACCGGCGGCAACAGACAGGCCGCGCGTCTGATACTTTCCATCACCGATAGGAATAATTGCCGCGCCCGCCGGTACCTCCAGCGTCCACAAACCATCATTCGATGAGATGACACGAACACCGCCGCTCGGGTCTTCCACCATCTCACCGGTAGCGCCTGCCCTAATCTCGAACTCGAACGCACGGGCGGGAATACCCGCGCCGGTCACCGGATCATACAGGCGCGGCGTTGCCGTGTATCGCGCCGGGTGCTTAGCGTCGGAAACAAGAAGCTTCACGCCGGGGGTCTCTGCCGCGTAAGCCTTCTCGGAGCCGTAAAGCTGCCCGTCTTCACGCACCCAGCCGATAACCGGCGCGGGGCTGTGAATGATGCCGCTATCGGTTACCCATTCAGACGGCACAAACTCAACCGTGCCTACGGGCGTGTGCCCATCCTGAAATGTCGCGAACTTAGCCACCACGCGGCCATACTGCAACGCCATACTATGCCCCCTTCACGGTTTCCTGATTGACCTCAATAATTACGTTCTTACCCATGCTACCCGCCTTGAGAGCGGCGGGCTGTGCAATAGCGGCGTTCCCCCGGGCGATGATGTCATGTCCCCATGACTCGAAGAAGAAGCCGTACTTTGCGCCGGTCTTCTCGCCGTATTCGGACTGTGCGATGTTGCCGTGCATCACGGTTCCCCATGCCCAGTTAGCGACGAAGAAATCAGCTGCGCTATTCGGTGCTTTACCGGACGCATCCCACCAAGAGCTAGAAGCGGAACGGCAACCGATAAGCTGATTAGCGGTACCGACGATAGCGAACCCGTGGCCGCCGTTTTCCTGCGCCGTGCATCCGGTGAAGATGTTGCGTCCACCGTGCACGTAGAAGCCCGCGCCATTCTTGATAGCCGCGTGCGGGTGCTCGGCCTTAGCGCCCTTAGTGTCCCAGATTGAACCGGCGGTGCCCTCGACACCGGAGCTAGAGCGGCGGTTATACCAGCTCTTGCACGCCGTGAAAGTCGTATTAGTGGTGTAGCACTCGATGCCAGCAAAGCCACCACCGGAGATGTTCGCGCCGCTAACGTCCACCGCATCTAGGATATTGTCGCCAGCGCCGGTCTCTCGCTTGCCGTCCACCTTAGCGCGCGGGTGATCCAACGGCTTACCCACGCACACACCAAATTCATGGGTACGGCGAACACGGACATTGCGCACCTGACACGCTTGGTCATCAAGACCAAACAGGGCGATGCCGTAGGCCATGTCCCAGATAACGACGTTCTCGATGCGGTGCGCACAATCCGGTTCAGGGGGATTAGCGCCTAGCTCGGTATGAAAGACGATGCCACCGACATTAGCGGGAATGTCGTTAGTGTGCTCACGGCGGGCGTTCACCGACTTAATGAAAAGGTCAGAAACACCCATAAGGATATTTGAGGTACCACGGCGCGGCTCGTCGTAATTGCCAGTGTGAATAACAGCGGTCTTCACAGGGGCGGGGGTAGTGGTATCAGCAAAAATCACGGTGGATTCACGCCCCGCGCCCTGCAAATGCACGCCACCCAACAGCTCAATAAACGGGTAGCTTACCTTGTAGTTGCCAGCCGGGAGATGCACGGTGCCACCGCCTGCCTCTGCCGCCTGCTGGATAGCGCTGTTAATCGCCGCCGTGGAATCAACCGCGCCGGTCGGATCTGCGTTAAACTCGGTCACCGCATCCAGCGAGGCGGTGCGATTCTCAGCCGCTACGGTCACCCCGCGCCCCTGCGCCTGCGCCACATAATCCGCAAAAGCGGAAGCGTCCAGCTTAGACGCGGCGGCGGTAGCGGCGGCCTCTGCTGCCACACGCTCCACGTGCTTTAGCGCGTCGCCGTCCAGCTCATTATTTTCATTCAGGGTTACCAGCAAAATATCGCCATATCGCGCCATTAGGCAATCACTCCACGTTCTAGGTCTCGTTCATTTACTCGAATTGTACCCGCCCCGGGGTTAGCGGGCGGGGCGATAAGATCCGCAAGGTTTGAATTACCCTCGACGGTCACCACCACGTCACGGATTCTAGCCACCTGCCCGGTCTCAGCATTATTAATATGGAACCGGGCGGTGTACGTCCCCGGCGGCAACTCGACAGCGAAATAGCCGCTATCGTCTAGCACCGCCTCGAAATCACCCACCAAAATATTTACGCGGTCGCCCCTGGCACCCAGCACAATATCAGCACCGGGCGAAAAGGTAACCTTACCCTTATATGCCCGGCCGCTAGGGGTTAGAAAACGCGCCGTAATCTTAGCCACAAACCATCATCACCAATCAATGATATTCGACTTATCCGCAACCCAGCTAACGGCGGGAATGTGCAGCTCGCCGCCGCGCTCGAACGGAATAGGCGTAGAGTTGTTCGCGCGAACGTGAATCTCACCCGTGCGGAACTGAATACGGCAAATAAGCGGAAACACGCCCGATGCCCTCGTGTTCCAAAAAACCGGAAAAATGGTCTCTCGGTACGTCTTAGTTCGGAGCGGTTCAGGAATCAGCACACCCAGGTTAGACATTTCCCAGCCCACGGTGTAATCGAACGCTTCACGGCGTAGGATACCGGAGAATTGACAATAGAAGCCTTCGGTAATCGGGGTAGTGACGATACCAGCGTTATTAGGCGACGTGGGAGACAAAGACCAGCCGGGCATACCCAGAATTGGAGTCTGTCGAGCACCAATCACACGCGCCCACACCTCACCGGAACCGCCGACAGCCGAACGACGATAAATAGAACGTTCACTATTCACGTAGGCCATAGTGCCAAAGGGCTGTGTCTTAGCGTCCGGTAGACCTGCCACGTCCTGAACGGTAATAGTAGGGGCAATACTCGGCTTCTTCATCTTCACGGTCGCCTGTGAGAGAAGCTCATTCGGGCGGCGCGTAATCTCAGCAAGCACCACGTATTTACGTCCACCGGAATACACGATAGGTGCCTTAAACATCTCCAGCTTGACAGGTTCGGTGCTCTGTCGGAGCGGGTCTAGCACGATAGCCAAAATGTAGGTGGTGGTAGTGGTGACCGGAGGGCACGGGAGGGTAACGCGGCCGTAAGCGCGGTGATAATAGCCGCCTACCGTCGCGTGGACAAAGCCAGTTTGAGAAGGCGGCTCCACCGACACCGTGTTAGATGCGTTATCCAGGGTCACGCGGTAATCGCCGGTGCCTTCGTCAATCGTGCCGTTTCCGAACGCGGTAGTCACAGATGACCACTGTTCACCGGTTAGCGGCTTGTTCACAACGGGGAATGATTCTTCAACGGCGGTAATGCCGGTAATTACTCGGTCGCCTGCCATTTCGCCCCTTTCCTTTAGATGGTTGCCAGCTGCGCAATTTCACGGCGCAACCGTTCGATTTTTTCCTGAGTCAGAGCGAGATTAAGCGCGCCCGCCGTCAATTCCACGGTTCGCGTATCCTCACTCCATATAATTTTAGCCTCTACAATCCGTGAATCGTAGGGGGTGACGTTAGGTGCCACGTCAAGCGTAATAGTGTCCCCAACATCAAACGCCACACCGAATTTACGGGTATCGCTCTCCTGTACGGTCACCTTCATAACGCGCTCGGAGATGCCTTTATCCAGCTCTTCGTTAGCGGTCTTTTCCAGAGCGCCCGCGTCGTCGGTATCTCGACGGTCTTTAAAAATCTCGATGCGCCGCCGCCACGAATCCAGACGCTGCCTAGCGTCTAGTCGCCGGTCTACGCCCTCGCCCTGTCCACCGACGATAACGGCGGTCACGGAGGGCGCGCGGTCGGTCATTTCCCAGCCGATAACTTCACCCGAAACCCAGGATAGGCGTACGCGGCGGGATAGGTTACGCGCGGGGATAGTGTCGAAGACCAGGCCGCCCGGTGAAAAAAGAACGTTCATTCGCAAACCGGCGGCGGTCGCCAAAGGTTCCACCACGTCAAGAAGATTCTTTAGGCGGGTATCCACGGAGGCATCACCACCGCGCCCCTGAGAAGGGGCAACCCCAAACCCGGGGACGCGGCGGGACTCCAACGCCTCGGAACCCAGGTTCTTAGCAACAAGATTCTTAATGACCGTCTCGCACGCCCCGCGCTCCTTCCAGCGGGCGGCCTGCTGCTGAGTCTCCTCATGCGCCGGGTCTGGATAGGTTAGTCGGTCACCAAGGAAAGCCAATTCAGATGTACACGTGACCTCAACCTCAAGGTTATTATCTTTTGCGGTTCGGAAAAATTGTGTAATTACACCGGACACCCTGAAATCACCGTCCTGCACAACCAGTCCCCAACCCTCGCGTAGGCGGGTCGCCTGCTGTGCTGACTCAGCGGAGACATTCACGATGAATGTATCAGGGCGATTTAGGCGGCGCATCATCTCGACCTTAGACGCGATGAGGAAACCGCGCGGCCTGTAATTCTCATCCCTCATCAAAACCTGAACGGACATTCTTTTTTCCTAGATTCCCTTCACGTAGCGGGGCTTGTAGATTAGCGCAATCTCTGAACGCTCGTCCATACCGGAGCCGGTAACCTTGATTGTGTGTCGCCCTGCGTCTAGACGGAATAGCTTAGAATCCACGGTTAGCCTATCCCACAGCGCACCCGAACGGTCATTCTGTGAATACACGTCGAAAACGGTAGTGTCTACCGTAATTGTCTCGCCCGGGGCAATGCTGCCCGTGATGCTGAACGAATCGCCAGTCTCAACATTTGTAACTCGAACGTCGGTTACCGCGCCGGTAATCTGCCAGATAGGGAACGCCTCTACGTCGCCGCTAATCGTAACCTTACGGCTACCATTCACCACCGACGGCGACAGAATGACCGGAAAAAACGAATGAGTTTTCACCATTTCGCCGCCGCTAATGAACGGTTTGTAATTGCCTCGAACGTTCCAGCTAACCATGCTATCGGCTTCCCAGAAATAGGGATCATGAGCAATTAGAGTCAAACCTACTTTATAATGCCAACCTCGGAAGTCTTCGCCAAACTTGCCGCCTAATCCGTCTCTGTAAACCACGTTAATAAAGCGGGGCGGCACCCCCGGGCGGCGAACCTCCAACACAGAAGATTCACCAGCCCGGGGAATCAGAGCATTAACAAGCGCATCCCAGTTAGCCAGACATTCCGCCTGCGATTCGCCCCAAATCATGAGCGGTAAGAAAATCTCACGCTCTTTCAAATGGACAGACCGGACGTGTGAGCCTGCGCTGTTATTCCGCTGCACCGTGCGCCATTCAGGATCAGGGATACCGAACCCGTCCCAGCCTTCAAGCGCCGTAAACGCTGTGGTGGACGTGGACGATAGGTTATAAACCTCACCGTCCAGGCCGCCCGCGTGTAGGAAAAGCAACGGCGCGGTTTTAGTCAAATCAGGCACTCAGTAGCTCCTCTCGACGCTTCCGCTTCATAATTTCCTGTGCCACGTCCGCGGCATCCAAGCCGTAGACATTGCCGATGGTCACACCGCTGCTAGTGGTGTTCGTCGCCGTGTTATTGGCGATGCTGTACATAGCCTTCCACTGCGAATCAGTGAGCACGTAATCCGGGGTCGCGCGGCGATGGTCAATCACCTGCACGCCCTTATTGATTTTACCGCCTCGGTCATAAAGAGAAGGAACAATCGCGTTTTTAAACGCGGTAGAACCGTTCACTAGGCCGCCGCCGCTGTAGCCGTGGCCGTGACCGATAACGCCAAGCTGCCCGCCGAATCCGTAGCGGGCGGTTGCGTAGCGCATACCAGCCACAAGGTTAGCCAACGGGTCTAGCCTGTTGTTCGGTAGCGACGGGTCACGGAACGCCGCGAACGTTGCACCGATAACCTGCACAAGACCCATAGCAAGGTCGCCCGTAATCGTGTTGATATCGATATAACCGGACTGCGTAACGTTCGGGTCGCCGTTCGATTCACTCTGAATCTGCGAAAGCCAGGCGTTTACGTAGGCATCCGTGGCAGGTAGACCGGCGATACCCAAAGCCTGCACGACAGCATCACGCCAACGCATCACGCCGCCGCCAGACGGGGCAACAGCGTGCGCGGTCGCCGCGTCTCGGCCTTGCTCATCCTTGCCCTTGAGCTTTTCAACCACCCAGTTTTTAGCGCCGTCGAGAATCGCGTCACCGCCGCCCTTCATCACATTACCGGCATAACCCGGGAACAAGCCAGCGATACCGGCGATAAGGTTCTTAGCCGGGGTGATAGCCACATCCAGAACCTTACCCGCCGCCGTACCTGCAAGCTCACGCACTGCGTTCACGCCCGCGTTCACCACGTTTACGCCGGTGTTGATAGCGTCGGAAATCATGCCGCCTAGGTCATAGCCGGGCACGGACGAATCACGGACACCGAACGGCTGCACAAAAGATTCACCGACACGCGGGGAACCAGCACCAACCAGAGCCGCCGTAGGCAACTCACCGGTACGGTTCAGATGATCCAGCACGCCCGGGTTTTCACGCTCGAAACGCTGCCGGGCTTCTTTCCTAATCACGAACTCGTCCTTGTGGACGATACCCGCCGGTTCGTACTTGCCGCCGCGTCCCGTGTAACCACCGGTTGCCCATCCAGAGAGGTTAATCTCAGGAATTTTGCCGATGTTGAACGTACCAGCGAGGTTATTAAAGTTGCGGATAAATCCATCATTAACGACGGTCTGCAAAACCCATTTAACCGGCTGCTTCACAACATCAACAATGCCGTTCCAGAATTTGCCGATAGCGTCCACCGCATTACGGAACGCATCCGGGATAGTGCGGGTTACGAAATTAGTTAGCGCATCAAAGACAGGCTTAATGCCGTTTTCCCACACGCCACGAATAACGCTTTGAATACCATCCCAGACCGGGCGAACGACGTTATCAAGAAGCCAGCGGAAAGCTGACGAAATAGCGTCAATAGTATTCTTAATCGCCGGGAAAATAACCCCGTTGAAAAAGTCCGTAAACGCCTTAATCGCGCTCATGATACCGTCCCAAACGGGGCGTACCACGTTATCCAACAGCCAACGGAATACGGAGCCGATAGCGTCGCTAACCGCCTTAATAAGCGGCTGCACAACACCGTTATACCACTGAACAACCGCATCAATAGCCGCCTTAATGCCATTCCATACGGGGGTTACGACATTATCACGAAGCCAATTAAAGATACTGCCAATAGTATTAGTCGCCGTCTGGAAAAGCGGCGAAACCGTGTTATTGAACCACTGGACGACCGCATCAATTGCGCCCTTAATTGCGTTCCAGACCGGAATAATGACGTTATCACGGAGCCAGTTAAAAATGTCACCGATAATCTTAATGACATTCTGTACAATAGGCACAAGGGTGCCATTAAACCAGTCCAGGAAACCGGAAATAATATCCTTAATTCCATTCCAGACCGGAATAATAATATTCTCGTACAGCCAGCGGAATACCGGGGCTAGAACATTCTCAACAATCGCCTTTAGACCATCAAATACGGTAAGAATGATAGCAATAACGACAACAATAAACGTTTTAATAGCCGTCCAGACCGGCATAACAATGTTATTGTACAGCCACTCAAAAACAGCACCGACAGCCTTAACGCCTGCATCAAAAGCGGGAACAAATGAGGTATTCCACCACTCGACCACGCCGTTAATTGCGTTTTTTACGCCGTCGAAAACAGGGGTTACGACATAATCACGGAGCCATTCAAAGACGGAGCCAACGGTTTTTACGCCTGCATCAAAAGCGGGAACAAATGAATCATTCCACCAATTGATGACATTCTCAATCGCGCTTTTAATCCATTCAAACGCGGGCTTCACCGCATTTTCATACAGCCAAACAAAAACGTCACCGACAGCCTTAATAGCGCCGTCTACAAAATCCTTGAACCACCCAATTTTTGTGTACGCCAAAATCAGGCCGCCGATAATCAAGCCAATAACGACCAAAATAACGTTAGTCTTGCTAAATGCCGCCGATGCCGCGTTTAGTGCCTCCTGCGCCGCCTTCACCAAGAGCACAGTTTTCTGATAAGTGCTCCAGGCGGTGAAAGCTGCCGTAATACCGGCGGCAAACGGTGCCCATAGGCCGATATTCTCGAACAGCCACGTGCCGATATTGCGAATTGCGCCGCCGATCTGCTCAAAAACAGTTACCGGCTCACGTGCATCATGAAAACCGTAAATGCCCTTGAAAAAGTCCATAAATGCAGTACCGACGGTATCGAGTACGGGCATTACATGGTCACGGAACAGCGGAATAACGCCATTCTGGAAAACATTTTTAATAGTTTCCCAGAGATTACGCGCGACAAATGCCGCCGCCTCCATAAATCCAGGAAAACCGGCGCTTGTAATATCACCGTTAAATTCGTTCCAGGCCGCGCCGAACGCACGGAAACCGCCCGCTACCTCATCCAGCACGGGGCTAAGAGCCTTACCGAACACATCCATGATCTTAACGACCACCGGAAGAATAGCACCGCCGATTTTGGTGCTCATATCCTCCAAGCGGGCATTAGCCACCTGCATTTTATGGGCAAAGGTATCGGACTCTTTCGCGAAATTGCCTTGAGCATCCTTAGACTGTTCAAAAAGAAGCGCTTGAGTGATGAGCTGCTTCTGCTGAGTGGTAAACGCGCCGCCGGTCTTGGTAATGCCCATCTCCAAGCCCTTAGCGGTGAGCGCGGCATCATTCAAGCTGATACCGTAGCGCTCGATGGGATCCATTTCACCACGAAGAGCCGAAGAAATTGCATCAATTGCATCTTTCGTGGTGCCGCCGTACAAAGAGGCCAAATCCGCACCCAGACCGATAAGGTCATTCGTCTTATCGCCTAGCTCATCAATCGACGTGCCGCCGTTCTTCAAGCTAGCACCCAGCACAGAAGCCAGCTCGTTATAAGCGTTCTCAGAGACACCGACGGTATCCGACGCGGCGGCCGCGTACGCGTGCATCTTATCCGCGCTCTGCTTGAACACAGCATCAACCGCGCCTACAGACTGTTCCAGATCGCCAGCCTTGAACAGGGCATCTTTACCCGCGTTGAAGATGCCCACGCCTGCAAGAAGTCCACCGGCGGCGGTAAGCGTGCCAGTGAACGCGCTCTTAAACTTGCCGCTGCTCTCACGCCCGGCGTGCTCTGCCTGCGCCGATACACCGCTAAACGCTTCCTGCATGTTCTTGTCCACGGTGCCACGAAGACCACTAAAAGACTTCGCGAAAGCGTTACGGAAACCGGCGAACCGCCCGGTAGCGCGTTCGGTCGCATTGCCCAGGCCGCCGGTCGCCGCCTCTGCTTCCTTGAGGTTCGCCTTAGCCGCCTGCAACGCCTGCGCGTGCGCCGCCGTCTGAGAAACCGCCGCGCGGGAAATGCTCGTGTACTTCTCACGTGCGCTCACAAGGCGCTGTTCTGCGCCAATCTGCCCGCTCGTCGCCGTCGAGACACTAGCACGCGCGCTATGCACCGCCGCCTCAGCACGCGCGATAGCATCAGCTGAACCGCCGTTCGCACGAAGCGCGCTAAGCTTGCTCTCAGCTGCACCAAGGCGGGCGTTAGCCGCCTCAGTCTTAGACATAGCGGCGCTAACGCTTTCCTGCGCCTGCTTGATGGTAGACGCGGCCGCCGCGCGCTTGCGTGCCATAACGTCCGCGCTCTGAGCTAGGGCACGGTCTGCACTCTCGACCTTAGCGCGTAGACCTTCAACGTCGATGTTCTTTGTCTGCTCGAAGCCGCGCGCCATGCCGTCGCCAATCTCACGACCGGCGCGGGTACCAATAGACCCGACATTAGCCAGAGCCTTAGAAACCTGCTTAGAGAGGGTGGAAGTCTCCACCGCAAGAGTCAAATAGCTAGTAGCTAGTTCAATTGCTGCCAAAGACTTCCACCCTCCAGATGAAATACGCTATTTAATTTGAATTAAACAGCTTATTATATTCTTCAATAGTCATTACGTCACCCGTAATAACTTCCTCATTGTCGTTAATATCGCCGGGGCGCGGGCGGCGCGTCCATTTATCAACCTGTTTTTGGTCAAATGTACGTTGCGCATTGCCCATGCTCAAAAGGTCAAAAATATTCACCAATTCACCATAATACGGCAAACCCCAAACCCAATTATCGGGATCCTGCGCAATATGCAGAGGGGAGCCGGGCGGCGCGGTTTTAATGGCCGCGTGAATATTCGCCCAATTATTTTTACCCGTGCGTTTCCCGTCCCAATTCAACCCCAATTCAAGAAGCCGGGCGCGTACCTCGTCTTCATGTGCGCTAAACGAATTGAGACAGGCTATTACTTTCCCAGTTCGCCGCTATTCCATGCCTTAGAAAATTCCTCGAATTCCTCGCTATCCAGCGACTTAATAGCCTCGATATCCTCAGCCGGTACGCCCGCTTCTTCCAGCCACAAATAAATGGCTTCGATATTGCCAGCATTTAGAGCGATCGCGTAATTATGCGGCATCTGTCGCATTACAGGGAGCTTAAACTCACCCTCGAAAATATCGGTTTCAAAGGTGGAATAGGTGTACTTCTTTACGTACTTACGGACGCGCTTCTTAGCCTTGGCCGCGTTACGTGCTGCACGGGTTGCGCTCGGGTTAGCCTTAGTGGTTGCCATGTTCGATTTTCTCCAATCTGTGAATGTCTGATTTTCAAAAAAGGGTATCCCGCGCCCGCCCCGAAAATCAGAACAAAAAAGGGCGGGCGGGGAAAAATTAGGGACTATTAGCCTACGCCAACACCGGCGGCAACAGGACTAGCCGGGGTAGTCTCTACAAACTCGTAGTAGCAAACACCGTCCTTATCTGCCAGCGCTTCAATGGTGACCTCAAAGCCGGTAATTTCCTTATGGGAGAGGTTCACGTCACCGGAAACAGTGATCTGTCCCTTGGGAATTACGTAGCGCTTACGGCCACCGTTAGAAGCATCCTTAGTCTCGATAACATAGACCTTTTCCGGTGCAATATCGGCGGCGTGCTTAATCGCAATAAAACCGGACTTCTGAGTTACCAGGCTATCGCCAAAAACATTCTTCAGAACGTCCACATCAAGGGTGGAAACAAGGGTACCGGAAATAGTAGCGGAATAGTCAGAACGGATAGTGCGGATAGTAACGCCGCCCCAAACCTTAATCTTATCGTCGCTTGCATCATGCGAAAGCTTGAGACCGTCCTCAGTGACATAACCCAGCTCCTTAAAAGCTGCGTTCAGAACAGAGGCCGGATCAGTAGGGGTTACGGTGCCAATGGGCGCAACCTTAATACCGCCGGTTACGCTAATCGGCTTTGCAACATAGGTAGCGTCAAGAGCCATAATTTAATCTCCAAACATTTAAACACTAAATGTTAGTGCTAATAGTATTTTCGGATTTTACCGCAATTTCCACGGTAAAAGTATATGCCGGTACGCGGGGCGAATCACTCGGATTATAGGCGGGTGAATCGACATTATGCGGGTCAAAAATAACCGGCGCATTAGTGAAAACCCAGAGACAAAATAGCTCATGAATTTTTTCCGCTAAATCATATGCGCCCCCCGGTTCAGGGTGCCTAACGTCAATAGTCACGCGGCCATGTCGGAGGTTCAGCTCTTGCCGGTTACCGCCGCCGTCCCGAATCAGAACTAGCGGGGTAGAACCATCCCAGCCCGGCGGCTCCTCATCACGCGCGATAGCCGCGCTAAGACTCAGACCGGAGAAATAGGCGTAGCACGCGGTCACCGGCGAATCGATACGCCAGATTTTAGCGTCCTGCATCAATAGCCCTCATAAGTGAATTATGTTTGCGGTTATGAGCTGCCGCGCGTCCGGTCGCCATAACGGAGACAGCGCCGCGCGGGTCTTCAAGCTCCAAAACCGTGACCTTATAGCCCATGTCTTCACCACCGGCGGCGGCGGCAATACGCCGCGCCCGCTTCTCAAGGTCACGGATAACCGCCGGGTGCTTACGGAGCGCCTTTAGCGCCTTCTCATTGAAAACAAGCTTGTCGCGTGTCATGCTTCTACCCGCCTAACCTTACATTCCGTGTGAAAAACCGCCCCGGTGAAAATGTTCTTGATAGGCGGTGCCACACCGATAACCTCAAAGAATGAACCTTCTATTTCCACCCGGTCACGGGCGCTAACCCGCGTGCCAGGCTCCAAATAGAGCACATGCTCTAGAACGTCCGGTGTTCCAGCCTTGCCAGCCGGTGACTCCTCGGACACGTTCGGAGCGTCCATAAACGCCGTGATGTTTTCGCGTGTCTCGGTCACCGTCTGGAAGCCGCGCGAATCCTTACCGGAACGGCGGCGAATCAACACCGCCGGGGTAGAATACCTAGCCAGCGAGAGCATTAAACCACCTGATCCAGTCGATACGGAGCGAGCGCCGCGCGCTCAGTCTGCAAGAGATAGCCGCCGGTGCTTTCGCCGTCCTTAGAGCCGTAGCTCACGTACTGAGTACCCGCGCGCTGTGAAACCACGTTGCCGGTATCCATCTCCAAACGCTGCCGAACGGACTTAATGACAGACTGCACGGCGGGCACATAATCCCAACCATGCCGCGCGGTCACAACCACAGCGCCCGGCTTACGCGGGGTAACCACACCGGGCGGGAGCTGTACCCACCCATCACGCGAAAACGAATAACCGTTCACGGGTGCGCCGTCCAGCGAAACAGAATAAACATTCTCGACATGGTTACTCGGCAAATGGAACCGGTTACCGCCCGTCCCGTCCAGCGTAAACGTCTCCTCCAGCGAGGGGGAAACATGCCAGCCACAATAGCTGCGTACCATTTCCCCGGCGACTTCATCAAGATTCACCGGAGCGTTATTGTGTAGCGACGGATAGCGCATATTTCCCCCTCTCAAAAGGAATGACCATTTTACTTCAAGGTGAGCTTACCGAACGCCTTAGGCTGCTTCACAGCCAACAGCAAGCGCTCTTCTGCCAGCACACGGAAGCGGTTGTACAGGAAGTCGTCATTAACATTATTCGAGACCTCGACACGCACGCCGCCCTTACGGTACACGGTAGCACCCTTAGAGCTACCAACCAGAACGGTCTTAGGCGGTACAGCCTTAGACACGTAAATAGGCATGCCGAAAGCGTTAAGGTCTGCCACATACTGACCGTTCCCATACGGTGCGTACGCGGGGCCACCAAACAGATACTGGCCGTTTGCGTCGGTAGCCAGGCGGATACCTGCGATATCCTCGGGATTCACGATGACCGCATCAACCGACATACCGGAAGCCGCCTCAATCTTGGTCTTAAGCTTGTACATGCTTTCCAGCACGTCCTTAGCGGCGGTAGTCGCTACAGCCTCGGAGAAAATGCCCGGGGTAGCGAGAATACCAGTCAGGTCGTTACCGGTACCGGTACCGGAAACAATCTGCTCTTCCTCTGCCTTCTTAAGTTCGTCAAGAAGCTGCTCATTGATGAGCGAGGAAAGGAAGCCGGCATCTTCTGCCATTTCGTCGGACTGTGCAACCCAGCCCGCGATCTTGCGGAGCGGGAGGGTCTTAGTCTCGAACGCCGGGGCGGTTGCGCCGGGCTTCTTGCCGTTCTCACCAACAACACCGGGACGGCCGCTAGAGCTAGTCCACTCATTCGCGACAAAATAGGTGAGCGAGTTACCGGAAATGGTACCGCTCGACAGCCACGAAGCGACGGAGAACGGGAGAGCGTACGGCTTAACAACGTTCTTATCAACGTCGGTAAGCGCAACAGACAGTCCGTTGCCGGCCACCGCGTTTGCGGTGGTGGTCGGGTCGCCCGGTGCCTTAGCGGAGTAGAACTCTCCTCGGGTGTGCTGAACCTGCGCACCCAGAGCCGAAAGAGTACCGCTCTTCATGAACGCGGCGGCCACCTGTTCACCCAGGGAGCCGGTAGCGGCGGGGGTCTCAACCTCTGCCGCCTTCACGGATTCGCGTGCGGTGCCCATGCTCTTAAACATGGCGCGAGCCTCGTCTGCTGCCTTGATGGTTGCTTCCAGCTCGGTGACTTCCTCGCTAATTGCCTTGAGCTTGGTCACGTCGCCTTCACCGCGTTCTACGGCTTCCAGCTCTGCCGCGCCCTTGACTCGTGCCTCTTCCAGGCGCTCGTGAATAGTCTTAGTCTCGGACATATCCACTCCTTTACTTCTTGAAAATGTTCTTGAAATATTCGCGCTCTGAGTCTGAGAGCGTACACGACTTGACCGGCGCGGGGGTCTGCTCATTGACCGTTTCCGGTTCCTCTGAGTCACCCGCCGTATCCAGCTCCTCATCACTACTATCAGTCTTAGCGGAATCAATGATGTTACGAAGAACGTCTACAATTTCTTCCAGCTGCTCGATAGCGCCGGGGGTAGAAATAGAAATAGAATCGTCGTTCTTCATTGCTGATTTTACCATGTCAATACTCGTTGCCGTGTTCGCGCCAATCTGCACCACAGAAACCTCAAAGATATTCAGTTCTCGAAGCTCATTCACGCCGCCGAACTTAGCACCCTTCTCAGGGATAAACTCGGAGTCCAGCACCTCATAGGCGAACGACATTTGATTCACCGCGCCCGCCTTCAAAGCACGATACGCGGCGGCGGCCTTCGGATTATCCAGGTCAAGGCTTACACGCACCTTGAGACCGTGCTCATCTTCCACCGCGCTAACCGTCTTTCCTAGGATAAATTCCGGGTCGTCCATGCGGTGACTCCAATAACAGGGGATACCCGCGCCATTATTCGGGAACGACTTAGCCAGCGACTTACTGAACGCCCCCTTGATTACCTTGTCGCCGTAAGAATCGACGTTGCCGAATACGGAGGCATAGCCTTCAAAAATGCCGCTGCCCTCTTCGGTTTCCTGAAAGCCTGCCGCGTCCTTAAACTGAATGGTCATTCATTTTCTCCTTCAAATGCAGTAATCATGTCCACGAACGCGCCGCCCTGCATCTTAGCGAGCGCGTCGGTAATGCCCTTCGCAAATTCTGCGTTACCGTCTAGGTCATCTGCCAGCTCACGGGTAAGCCTGTCCCAGGGCATATCATCAATTCCTCGCGCGGTCTTGATGCGGTCGCACCGCTCCAAGAATTTTAGAATGACCGTTCGGTTTTTGCCGCCGCCCTGAAAAGCGGTGCCGCCGTCTTGCGGTGAGGTCTGCCCACCCACTACCACGTTTAGCGGGGTAATCAGCTCATCAGCGCCGGGCATGTCAAGCGGAGGCAAATTCATTAGCGCACGGGATTCATTGCGAGTCATCCAAGCGCCGCCGGTCGCCGTGGACATGATCGCGGCCTGCGTCTCGAAGTCACCACGGAGCATGCCCTCAGTATTGAACTCAACAAAATATTCGCTATTGTCAATTCCCAGTAGCGGCAAAACAAATGCATTGATGCGGTCTTCGATAAACCGGATACGGGAACCTAGCGTGTTCTTGAACAGCATGCGGTTTCGCTCTTTCAAGCCGCCGTAGGATTCTGTCGAGTCAGCACCAATCATGCCCGGCGGGATCTGATAGACCTGTGCCACCGTCTGCAAACCCAGGCGCACCGAATCCGCCCATTCCTCATCTGCTGACTTGAACGCATTGGATTTAATCTCAATACCATCTTCAAGAAGCGGAGTCGAGCCAGCACGCGCGCCGGTATCCGACGTAAAGTCTTCCCACATGGAATAGAAGCGGCGGCGCGCCGTGTTATCCCAATCCGGGGCGTTCACCGGACGGGAAAGATAGGTACCCACGCGGCCATGATTGCGCCAGAACTGCACGCGGTAGCGGCGCGAATGGTAATTCTCTTCAAGCACCAAGCGCAAAGAATCCACCGGGGACGACGGGGACGTTAGCCCGGGACTCCAGCCGGTAAAAGCCACGCAATTATCAGGGGAGATTTTCAGCTCCTCGGAGCCGCCGGGTACCTTCACGGAGTAGTAGTCCACCGTCGAGAAGTCCGCAAAAACCGGCGATACCCAGCCAGCGGGGAACGGGTGAATTTCCGTTCGTCCGTCTTCACCCGGTGCAAAAAACCAATAGGCGCGATTATACAACGCCATATCAGCAACAAGCGCGTAAATCAACTCGTAACCCGTCATGTATTTGTTCGGGTTACGCGACAGGCGGGCGTGTGCCAGCGACTCGGTTTCACGCGCGCGCGAACCGTCGCCGCCGCGCTTAAACGAATGAATCGACAGCTGCGCAATGTTAGAAGCCAGGAAGTCAATAGCGGTACGGAGGTGCGGCTGATACCGGTACATTGACTCATAGCTAGCGTTTTGCGGCGACACGTTATCAGCGCCGCCGCCGCCGTTCACGAAAATATCTACCGGTCGCCCGTCCCAGGCCGCCGCTGTACGCGGGGTACGTGAGCGGAACGCATCAACGATAATGTGACCGATATTTGAAATACCAGGCGCTACCACCATTTGCCCCCTTCATCCTCTGCTTCTTCTTGCTTATACCACATTTCATTGCTATTATACGCGCTTTCTTTTTTCGCGCCCGCTACGCTATTCAGCAAACCCCATAGGGCGAACGCGGCGGCACACGCCGGGGCAATATCGACCGGCGACTTCTCACGGTTGAATAGGAACGCGTCGCCGGTCGATTTTGTGCGAATCTCGGATAGCGCACCTACTAGGGTTTCCTGCTCAATCCAGCTAACGTTTTTCTCCATCACGCGATCATAGAACAACCCGTAGGCATTGGGGAGGTCGCCGCCCTCGCACCGAACAACGGGCGTACCCGCCTGCTCGATAAACGGAATGAGTGAAGACGCTGCGCAACCGCGCCCCTGCATGATTACGGCGGCGGGCTTGAACGCAAGCCCATTAGCCAGAAAATCAGGCACCCATTCGGTGAACGCGCGTTGAGTCACAAACTCAACGTGAGGTTTTCCATCATCACGGAAACCAGCAATTGATAGGCTCGTCATCTTCCTATCGCGCGAAACATCCACCGACAAATACACCGGGCTATCCGGTGCAATCTCAGAATCACGGTCTAGGCACGCCTCCAACTCCTCGCTACTGAACAGCGAATCGGACGTGACGTTTACCCACTGGCACAGGTTTTCAGTCCTGAATTTGTGTTCGGGTAGACCCGCGCCGGGTTCACCGACTAGCGCGGCCTTCGATGCGAGAGTGTCGCCGGTAATCGCGTTGGGATAACCCAGCGACGGGTTAGCCTGGCACCACCCGGCGGTGTCCCAAATATCGCAATCATCCGGGGCGCTCCATTCAAAGAGACCCAGCGAGGCATCAACCGGTGCGTACTCTTCACCGCGTTTCTCAGCACTAGTGCGCGCATCCATCTCCTCAAGAGCTTTAGAGCGGAGCGAGCGCAACACCTCAGATTTTGCCTCGCCTGCGTTCGAGACAGCGATAACCTGGCTAGACCAAATCGCGTTAGTCGTATTGGTCATAGCTGCCCATGCTGACCAGTCCTTTTGTTGGCGTAGCTCGTCGAACGCCAAATCTGTCACCGACAGGCCGCGCCCGCCGTCATCTGAGGCCGCCTCGCACTTCCAGCGCGCGCCGTTATCCAGCTTGAAAAACTTGTTGCCATTCACGTTGGATTTTTGCGTTAGGCGCTCGTGCATATCCGACAGGGACACAGTACGGTGCGCCGCGTCTAGAATCTCTTCCGCTAGAGAGAGCTTATGAGCTGTGCCCAGAATTAGGGTAGGGTCTACGCCCGGGCGCTGTTTCCACATGAACATACGCCAAAGAAGCCGCGCGCTAAGAATGAACGACTTGCCGTTCTGTCGAGAGACTAGCAATACGACGGTTTCATAGCGGAGCTTAGGGGTCGGGTCGCCCGTCTCATAGCCCGGCGCAAGCTCTAGCGAATGCAGTAGAAACCATTTCTGCCACGGGTGCAACTGCAAACCCAGGTCACGCTCTGCAAACTGGATAGCCTCAAAACCGAACGTGGTTAGCGGCGTAAGCTCACGAAGCGGGCGCGTCCACAGGCGCGGCACCGCTTTACCCTTGAGCTTGGAATAATCGCTAATCCTCTTCACCTTCAATCTCTGCCATGATGCGAGCCACTAGCGCCGGGTCTTCCTTGCCGCGCTGCTCGATGAGATCGTCTAGTCGGTCGGTCTCGGTCGCCTGCGCCTGCATATCCTTACGCGAATACGGGGCGCAACCCAGCGAGTCTAGCGCCTTATTGAGGTTCGGGCCTGCAATATTCAGAGCCTTTAGCAATAGGTCAAAATCGCCATCTTCGTTGTACAGCTCGTAGGCTTCATCCAGCGCGGCGGCATATTTAAGAGCGAGCGCACATTTAGCCGAATCCGCATTTTTGATAATGCTGTCGTTCACGGCGGCGGTGATAGACTCCTGCACGGTCTTCACCATGCCGATACGCCAAATATTCATTGAAAAGACCTCTAAATGCTATAATCGCGCGCGCGATGCCGGGTATTTTTCGGCGGGGGGAGATTGGCACTGCGCCCAGGTTTGGGTGTCGAATGGGTGTTCTATTTTTTTACCGCCCCCCGTATGTGTGTTCTATTGGGGGTTGCGGGTGTTCGGTTTTTATTCTACCGTACCCAGGCGCGGGTGTTGGGGTTGCGCTTGGGGGTCTTGCGGTTGTTGCCTTTGGCGCGGTTGCACCCTGCATGTGTGGCGCGGAAGTTAGCGGGGTCTAGCTCTAGTTCCTTGTGGGTTGCTACGGCGTACAAATGGTCTAGCTCAAACGCATCCATGTTTACGCTACCCCATTCGTCGTTATGGGGAATGCTGTAATCGATGGGGTGCCCGCACTCATTACAGGGGAGATTATGGGACGCGGCGTAGCGTTTAAACTTCTGCTGCGCCGCGCGGTAGCGTGAATCTCGTTTGCTGCTCATGGCCTCGCTCCTTGGATAGAGGTTAGCCCCGGCTCCTACTTTGTTCGGTCGCCGGGGCTTATGGATCCTGTGTGGGTTTCGTAGGTTCTAGGATTCCTCGAAACAACGCCGTAATCATTCGGTATGAATGTTACGTCTCTTATTGTACCGCATGGTTAGTCTATCCCTGCTTCATTTGCCATGTTGTTTAGCGCATAGTCTAGGTAGCAGAGTCCGTCTAGGTTTGCTATTTCTCGTGCGAATTTTAGGGTCTTTAGTATTTCGTCTTTTGTGATGGGTTCTGTCATTCTTCTTTTCCTTAGTTCAATGTCCATGTGGGGGAACTCGGTTTCTGCATAGATGAACGCGGCGGCCACGTTGTTTAGGTTCGGCTCGAGGTCGTTCTCTTCCAAGTACCGGTTAATCTTTGAGGCGTCGGTTTCCCATGCGTCGGTATCGGTCACGACGTTTACGCGGGTGTACAGCGGGGAGCCGTCGAGTGGTGCAGCGTTTAGGATTCGGGTTAGTGCTCGTGCTTTCCCTGCGTCTAGGGTGATGGTCACTTCCTCGGCGTGTGCGGTGGTTAGGGTATTGAGGTTTCCCAAAAGTGCGCTGTAGAGGCTGTTGTGTCGGTTGAAAGCCTCGGTTAGCTGTAGCGTGGTGTCGGTCATTGGGTGGTTCCTTACTTGGTGCGTTCGAGAATGAAGCCGCCTAGGGGTGCCTTGCCGTTGGGTTCCATCGCGTGCATGATGCGCCACATCCCGTTACCAATGATTGAGCCTTCCAGATCCTTAAGTTGGATTGAGCGCTGTTCTGATACAACGGTTACGGGTGCATATTTAACGGTTTCCGGTTCGGTGGGGACGTTAAAGGTAATGGTTGAGAGGCACTTACCGTTACCGGAATAGCGTTCTGCCTCGTTATCGTAGCAAGAGGTCACGCGGGTGATGGCGTATTCGCGGCTTTCGGCGGTTACTGCGTCGAGTAGTAGCGGCTTGTTGCTCTTTACCTCGTGGAGATACGCGGCGGCGGTATTCTCCAGCGTCGAGTTACACCCGATTGCGCCTAGATAATCTACCATTGCTTCAAGCTCTGCCTCATTTGCGGTGGTGTCCAGGTAAAGATTTACGATTGCCTGCAAGGGGTCGCCGTTCACCGGGGCGGCGTTGAGAATCTTGATGAGAGCGCTCAAGCCAGCGGGGGAAAGTCGGAGGTTGAAACCGGTTACCGTGTCAGTGTTTCGGATGGTGCCAAGAAGCCCGATAGTGTAGCGTTCGGTTTCAACGTCCGCATCGATTTCCCACGCGGCTAGGGCGGTGTGTCGGTCAAGTGCGCCGGCAATGTCTACGTATTCGCCGGGGGTGATCTCGTACTTAATCTTAATGGTCTTGTTGGTCATTATCGGGTTCCTTCCTTGCGGTTGCGGTGGTTGGGGTGCCCGGCGGTTAGGCGTTCCTTGAGCCGGGCGTGTTCTTCCAGTTCCCAGAGGTGGGAGCATAGGGCGCGGGCGGGTGCTTCGTAAACGTCGCCTGCGTCTACCGCGTTTTCTAGGGTGGTTCGGAGTGCGTCAAGCTGCGTATAGAGCTTGTCGCGCGTGTATTCGGTCATGGTGTAATTTCCTATTCAGTCTCGAAAAACGCCTTTAGTGGGAGCTTCAAGATTTCGGGCGGGAGGTCATCAAAGCATTTCATAGCCTCTTGCTCCGCTAGCCGTAGCTCAAAGTTGGAGAGAGTATAGAGCACGTGGCTAACGGAAATTTCGGGCAAGTCGCCCACCGCTACGCCTTCACTCATAATTTCCCTGAGTTCGTTGATTCGCTGCTTAAGGCGCTTCCGGTTGTACGGTTTCCTTTTGGCCAATGAGGTTACTTCTTCCACATGTCCCAGATCATCCAGATAAACCAGGCGACGATGAGAATACCTAGCAAGTCCATTATTGGGGTTCCTTTCGTGGTGGTATCAGTGAGTTTAGGGCGGGTACCCGCCCGGCAACCTTTCCGGTGTAGACGGGTTGCCGGTACCCGGGTTTGCGTGGTGCCCTCGCCCTGTAGCGGCGGCGCATATAGCACGCCCTGCATGATGTGGTGTACTCGGTCGCCGGGCATCCACAGCGAGCGCATACGGGGCTAGTCATGGCTAACATTCCTTCTCGTTGTAGTTCCAGTAATTGAAAATCCTAGCTTCACACAGTGGGCTAGTCATTGGTGTGCTTCCGTCGGAAGAAGTGAAGCTTACCGCCGCGTACCCATTCTTCACCGGTTGAGTCTTCCAGATAGAAGAAGTGCAACGCGCGGGTTGCGTCGGTTGAGTGGGTGATTAGCCATGCGTCGCCCGGTTCGTCGCCGTGCTCGTTGATTGCGAGGCTTGCCGCGCCGTCCTGCATGAAAGACATAGACCAGGCGTTAGCGATCTTCCAGACGGTATAGTGCGTGTCCTCACCGTACAGACTGTTCAAGAATCCCTTGATGATGCTCTTCTCGATGCGGTCTAGGTCGAGTGCGTCAAGGCTGAAAGTCTGTTCGTGGTAGTTTAGATTTCCCATTTGTTGTTCCTTGTCAATCTCCAAAGCCCGTTATATCGCTCCTCGCATTTGCGACATAGGGGCGTAAAGTTGTAGGTTGGTTCGCCACATTCGGCGCATAGGGTGCCTAGCATGTTTCGCCTGCCCAGCCGTACAGGTTCATGCCTGCGATACCCAGGTGTGCGATGTCGCCGGTTTTCTGTGCGGATAGGATAGCCTTCAAAGCGCCGTATTGGTGCTTTGATTTGAAATCGCCCGCGTTATTGATGCCTTCCACGACCATTAGCAAATAGTCCAGCTGTTCATCTTGACTAGCGAGCGGCTTCTTAATCCGCATTGACGGGTACACGGCTTTAGCTGTGTCGATAGCTGCTAGTGCGTCCTTGATTACCCGGTTACGGTCTTCTTTCCAGGTCACCCCGGCTTTCCAGGTGAGCATGAAAGCCGCTCGTAGGATTTGGTCGGGTAGTGCCCGGTAAATAATCCCGCGGTTCGGGAAATCGTCTTTATTGGTGTATTGGTTGTAGGTGCTCATGATGGGTACGTTAGCGAACACCTCGCGTTCGTAGCGTTTCATGGTCGGTTTTCTCTCTTTCGGTTTGGGCTGCTTGTAGGATTCGCGCGGCGATGATGCGTGCTACGGCGTGTTCTTCTTCGTGGCTCCAGTAGAAACGGTAGACGCGTTTACGGCGGCGCGCGGTGCGGTTGCGGTCACGGCGCTTAGTCACGGGTTCCCTGCTTGAGCATGAGTTTAGAGGCTTTCTTTAGCTTGCGCTTGTCAATCTCCATTACCTGAACAAAATTTCTGAGGGTAAGCCCGTAAGGTGGATATGTGACACCTGCGCTTATTCCTACGGCTTGTAGGTCGCTAGATACCCTTTTTAGGGTATCCATTTCCAGATCATGGCACATTGCAGTGTAGCGGCGGGGCGTGGCTATTTCACACTCGCCCCCTGCTTGGTTAATTCCCATGAGTCCGGCGGCTTTCTTCAGCTTTGGTGCGTCCAAGTTAGCGATTTTGATGAAATAATCGCCGTCGCGTCTGTACTTGATCCTTATGATTTCTGTCTTGACTCCTACGGCTTCCATGAGGTGGCTAAACCTACTTAAGAATTTCTCTGCTTCTTTGAGGTGCATCTAGTGGCTTCCTTCTCGGTGGTGTGTGCCCCGCCCGGTGGTTGCCGGGCGGGGCGTATGCGGTTAGGGGTTACTTAGCGTCGTGCTTTGCGACGATTTCCCAGGTCTCGGTGCAGGCCTCGAAGTCTGCCATAGTCTCGAAGCTGTTGTTTTCCCAAATTTCGGTTGCGGCGGCTTCCAGAACCTCGGTAGAGATTTCGCCGTGCGCTGCGGTGGTGAGGGATTCGAGAATTTCGTGACGTGCCAGCATTGCCAGCTCCTTTCGGTTTGGGTTGTAAGGTTTCCGGGGGTTTCCTTTGTTTTCCTTACATTTATAGTATAAACCTATTCGGAGTACAGAATCAAGCCAAAACCAAGAAAAATTTAGAAATTTTTTCGGCTAAATATCCTCGGTTTCCACCACCTCATAGCTCCACACCTCACGGGCTGATTCGCCGCTACCCATAATCTTAATTGCCTGATTGCTCAGATAATTCAGCTCATGAATGCCAATGATTGACTTCAAAGCCTGCCCGATCTTAGCGCGGCGGTCGCCGGGCTTGTCGTAATCAAATTCCACGGTGAAAGTCACGCCCTTCACGCGGTAGCTAGAGAGCTTGATAATCTGTCGAGTCATGCGCATTATGCGGCACCTCCATCATTCAGGGTTTCAATAACCTTAGCCAACTGACTAAATTCATTCTGAATACTCAGGGCGCGGGTGCGCACCTGATACGGGATTTCAAGGCTTGAGATGACGCGGTTCAGCTGCTCGATGCCGCCGGTAGCGTCGAAGTCGATACGCACCGGGTTCACCGGGGCGGGCGACGGCGCATCAACAGGGATAGAGAGAATACCCGCGCGCTTAGCCTCTACCGGATTCATTGCGCCGTCGAAATCAATGACGGTATCAAGGTCGGAGCGTCCGATAGTGTTAAACCATGCGCAAATGTCGCCGTATCCCGCGCGGAGCTTGATAAATTCTGCCACGTGTAGAGGGTTGGTAAATACCATCTTTCGCGCCTGCAAAGTCCCGTTAATCTCAGCTGGAACCGTGACGTATTCGGTCTCAAAGCCCCGACTCTTGAGGAACGCACGGTATTTGTCTTCACTCACCCCGGCGATTTTGCACGCACCAACCAGGGATACCAGCCTATCCCAGTGTGAATCACGGGAAAGTGTCATAGTCGTTTTGCGCCCGTCTGCAAATTCGACGGTGATACGGTGCATGATCCCGCCGTCCATAAAACGGTGCGTCTTGGAGCTGATAATCTCCATGATTAATGTTCCTCTCGGTTGGTTCGCGCGGGGCGCGGGGTGGATTCAAAGATAGCGACGATTACCACGCCTAGCCACCATGCAGCGAGGGTGAGAATAGAGCTGCCGATGTTCACGCCTGCGCCGGTGATGAGCGCGGCGACAAAAAAGCCGGTCGGTACGGTTGCGAGCGCGGCGGCGGCGACGGTGAGAGCGTATCCGTACAGGGGGTTTGTCATGTGTCGATTCCTTCAATGGGGGGGGTGTTGGGGTCTTGGTTGAGGCGGCGGCGGCGCGCCTGCAAGAAGCGGCGTACGCCTTCCAAATTGTTTAGGTCGTTCGGCTTCATGCGTTCGGCGCGGCGTTCTAGCCATTTTTCGCGGCGCTTGATGCGTTCCCTGCACCGGTAGCACTTAGGGTCTGGATTGTCCATAAGCGAACCGCAAATATAGCAATGGGTCGCCGCCCATTCCTTGTTTTTGCGCTTGCGCTCTAGCTCTGCACCCTTTTCGGCCTTTTTGCGGCGTACGCGGGCGCGTTTGAGTTCGCGCTGTTTGCACCGGCGACAATTGACTAGATCGGGTGCGTTCCACGGGTTACCGCATTGTGCGCATGTTTCGGTCTTGTAAAACTGATTTGCCATGATGTGATTTGGGGTGCCCCGCCCGGTGAGGGGCGGGGCTTCTAGGGGGTCTAGGGGTTAGGCCGCGTTGTGAATCTTGAGAAGTTCACGGGTTCGCGGGTATGTCTTGAGGTCTTCCATCTCGACGGCTATGCCTCGCTCGAAGATATCGGCGGTTACCGCGTCGATTACTCGGAACGGGTAGTTACCTGCTGCTACCTCGGTAACGTAGTCCTGAATTTCGTAGTACTCCAGCATTGGGGTTCCTTTCGGTTTGGGTCTTGTAAGGTCTTCGTTGCCTTACATTTATAGTGTAAACCTATTGAGGTACCCAATGCAAGTCAGAATCAAAGATTTTTCTAAAATTTTTTCGCGCCCTAGACATGGCGAAACCCCCGGCGAATAATCACCGGGGGTTCACGGGCTAGAGGCTAGAACGGGGTTGCGTCGGAATCGTATTCATTCCACCTGCTCGAAACTCTAGAGGCGGGGGCATACTCAGCGGGCGGCGCGGCGGCGGGCTGTGCATACGCGGCGGGCGGCTGTCCCTGCTGTGCCTGCTGTGCGTAACCGGGCTGTGCAACCGGGGTGTTCGCCGCCGGGTAACCCTGAACCGGGTTAGTCTGCACCGGTACGCGCGGGATAACGGCGACACAACGCGCGGTCACGTCCAGGCTGTACCCCTCGCCGCCGTCTTCCTTCTGCCAGGTGCGCAATTCCTCATAGCCTTCAATGAGCACGGCCGCGCCCTTCTTGAGATGCGGGGTAAGCGCGTCCAAGTTATCCCACGTGGTTACCCGCTTCCAGGTGGTGTTTAGGGTTTCCCATTCGCCGTTATCCAGCTTGCGGTTAGTGGAATTGGCAACGGTGAAACTCAGATACGGCGTACCACCCTTAGAAGTCTTTAGCTCTGCGTCTGCTCCAAGGTTTCCCTTAAATACGGTGTACGAAGACATGTTCTAATCCTGCTTTCCCTTAATCTTCTCATCATCAAACACAATTACTAGCCGCGCGTTGCCACCGCGTCCCACGGTCGAGAATGTCACGCCGTGGACTTCTCGGTTAATCGCGTTAATGAGGTTGGTCTCATACTGTGCGCTTCGTCCACCGATTGACTCGTTAAAAAATTCCTTGCGGCCAATATTCAATACGCCGCGTGAATCGGCATGAATAGCGGCGTATCGCACCATGCGTTCAGCTAGTCTCTTCCAGCCGCTAGGGATCTTTGAAAAATCGAAATTTCGCACGTAATCTACGCGGTGAGTGTCGAGAGTCATTAGCTTTCCTCCTTCTTCTTGGTCTCCAGTTCCATTAGCTTTAGCTTGAGTTCCAGGGCGCGGTTTTCTGCCTCCATGCGCTCGGTCTTAGCGCGCTCTACATCCAGAGCGAGCGCCGCGCGGGTCTTCATGGCCTCCAGCCGTTCCGGGCGGCACTCCTCGACGCTCCATTCTGCAAAGCCTGCCAGCTCATGAATTGCCGTTTTACGCCACATAGCCACTTCGTGATCGTGCCACGGGCTAGACTTCGTACCGTACTTCATGTCTGATTTCCAGCTTGCAGAGGCATTCTTAGCGGCCTCGATACGCGCGGCATCCGCTACAGCGAATTGAGTTACGCCGCCACTCTTAAGCTCACCCCATGCTACGGCGTACTTGATTCTGCCGCGCTGCCCCTCGGGTGCGGGCGCGATAAGACGCGGCGCGCCGTCCCTATACTCGTAGCGGTCATTCTCGAAGATCTCTTCATGGCGTACGGTCTCCACCTTACCAGCGCGGTAGATAAGTTCAATTTCACCGCGCCAGCCCATGATTACATCTGCGGTCATGCCCTTACGGGTTCGGTACGGGAGAATGTAGATTAGCCCCTGATTCAGGGGTAGACCATAAGAGGCCGCGCGGGTTAGGGTGCCTGCAAAGCTCGGAAAGTCGGTTTTTGCGTACTGCACAAGCTGCGGGGTCTTGGAAATTTCCAGGATTGCGCCGGTAACCCATGCCTCGGAGTCCTCGCGCATGAATAGCGGTAGCGCGCGGGTAACCGCGTTCTTGATGGGGTCTACAAAATCGTTCTTGACCGCTAGGGCGGTTCCGGTGAACTGCTGAATCTCAGTGCTCACGTTTTCGTTCCTTTCGGTGGTGGTGATGCCGGGCGGCGGGTCTATCGGTAAATTTGTGCGGTGCTTAGCGGCTGGAAACCTTGATGTCGTTCAGGTCGATACCGATACCGTCGAGAGCTGCACGCCATGCGTCGAAGAACTTTTCTTCCTGCTCTGCGTTGCCGGGTTCGCCGCCCTCTTCGATTTCCTTAACTTGCTCCTCGGTGAGGTCGTAGGTCTTAGTGAACATTGCGAGGTCTTCATACTCTGCACACGTGATGTCGTAGTATTCCTCTGCGTTGCGGAAGTCCATAAAACCGTCTGCGCCGTTGAACGTGATCGCGCCGGTGAGCTTTACGGTGTTCAGCTTGTCGCCGTTATCAACGTCGAAGTCAATACCGGGGGTGTAGCCCTTTGCGGCCAGCTGTGCGGTGAAGTCCTTAGCGGTGAGTTCCATGATTGGTTTTCCTTTCGGTTTGGGTTGTAAGGTTTCCGGCGGTTCCTTTGTTTTCCTTACATTTATAGTATAAACCTATCTGTGATAGGAAAACAAGCCAGAGTCAAAGAAAATCTAGTGAAACGGGTCACTTATTTATTTCTTCTTTTCCAACCCATGCCCCGCCAATGAAACCGGCGATAAAGACGATAAGCCACAGGCCAAATGTAATCATGCCCGCCGTGACGATAGGTTCACCTTCACGCACGCCATGAGCGAACCACGATTGAGCGATAACCTGCCATGCCAGAAAACACACCGGCGGTAGCACCACGAACGCATAGGTTAGACCTTCGCTAGTCCTGCATTCGTCCTCATGCTGCGTGTATGCCCCGGCGATGCCACCCATAAACCAGTTAGGCACGGCGACTAGCGCGGCAAAAATTAGCGGGTGGACATTAGCTAGTACCCATTCCCAGCACTGGATAGGTGAAAAACTATTGATCCAGTCAATCATGATTCACCGCCTAGACCATTGTCACCCACGGGCGGCTAAAGCCCTTGGGAGTCTTCCTCTGAGATCGGCGGGCAACCGTACGGTTCGCGTAATCTACGCCCGCGCTCGCATTACCCATAACGGCGGCTAACTCGTTCTTCACCACATCCTCAGCACGCGCGGCCAACCGCTTTAGGCGCTTAGCGCGGCGGGTACGGTAGACAAGATCATCACTCAACATCACGGCTTCGCCGTTGCACTCAGGGAAATAATGGCGCAACACCTCGTAGGTCGAGAATGCGCCCGGCTCTTCCTTGTAATCGGGTGTCTTTCCGGTGCGCACCTGCTTCATGAAAACCTCTGCCTCGGCTGTCAGCCACGCAATATCTGCGTAATCCCACTCGACGCGATAGATAGCGAACCGCAAACCCGCGTGCAGTACGGCAAAAATCACGGTCTTTACGCCGGTGCATTTCATTTGCCAAAGTGCTTGCAACTTGTAGTGTTCGGGCACTTCGTCGGTTCCTTCGTCGCCCCATTCGGAGGCCGCGCGGGTGGTCTTAATCTCCAGTAGAGCGGTGACCTCGCCGGTCTCACGGTCTACTAGGAGACGGTCAGGGGTAGCGGCAAAATCTTCATTCGCCTTGTCCACCCACCACACCGGGTTACCGCGTTTCTTGCACTCACGAACCTGTACGCCCGGGTTGTGCAGCTGAAACCAATCCGCTACGGCGGGTTCCAGTAGGTTACCGGTTTCCAGCACCGCCGGGTTAATCGGGTCTGCCTCGTAGCGGCCTGTCATCTCTGCGTGTAGCGCAAACTTAGAAGTCCACGGGGATTTACACACCACAGATGCCACCTTGGAGGCGGTAATCTTGCGCTTCCATTCGTCGGAGCCGGGCGCGGGCGCGGGGACGGCGCGGCGCATGAGAGTGTTAATTTTCACGGGTGGGGTTCTTCTTTCGGTCAAGTCGGAGCGAATCTACTTCATAGGCCAGGAATACCGCAACGGCGGAGAGTAGCACGTTAGAGATATTCGCTAGGGTTAGCTCATTTGTGAGTATTGCCAGCCAGAATGTGATGAGCTGGAGAGCTGCTACTAGCACGGAAAGCGAGAAGCACGGGTGTCGCATGATGTTTCTCATGCCGTGGTTCCTTTCGGTAGTGGTGGTAGCGGGTGCCCCGCCCAGTGAAGGGCGGGGCTTGGGGGGTGACCAGCGCGGGCTAGTTCTCTTCAAGGGTGATGAGGTGTTCCCAGTGCTTAGCCTCGTGGATCCAGTCACCCAATACGACGCGGGCGAACTTGCGAACAAGGTACGGGGTCGGCTTCACAGGTGCGAGGCAAATAGCATCCTTGTTCATATTGAACAGGCGGTACACCTTTTCATTTCCGACGGTTACGCCTTCTTCTTCGTAATCGCACTTCCAGATTTCGCGGCAAAACTCGACGGTCTCGTTATCGCCCTGCATACGCTCAAGTTCGCGTACCAGCTCTTCCAGGGTGCCGGTGAACGTCACAACGTCACCGTAAAGGTTGCGCACGCGGTCGGAGGACGGGCGAACGGTGAGGGTGTAGGTCTTAGCCATTTGGGGGCTTCCTTTCAGGTTTGGGTATTTCGTAAGGCTTCCTTTGCCTTACATTTACACTATAAACCTTTCGGGATACCCGGCGCAACCCAGAACCTAACCATTTTGCAGTGATTTAAACCACGGCGGCGCGGGCGCGGGAACGCGCTTGCCCGGTACAGGTACCGGCTCCTTGCGAGTAAACCCATTGGCCGCCGCTACCTCGACCGGTAGCGATTCCACCGCGCTATTGTGCGCCTCGACCAATTCGTTATATTTCTCAGCGTCTTCACGGCTGGAAAGTTCCAGATCATCCGCGCGCTTGTCGAAGGACTGGCACCGGGCAATAGCGGCATTTACCGCCTTACGCACCGTTTCCCAGGCTTCCACGATATGCCCCGGTTGAAGCTGCTGAACTTGAACGCGCCGGTAAATCTCTCGGAAAATCATAGGCGCGAAAATCGGGGGAATATCGCTTAGTATCATTTCCCACGCGTCAAATTCCTCAATCTTGCGTGGCGTGAGACGGCTATCAACCTTTGCTGCCTGTGCGTAGAATGCCATACATTCGGTCTTATTCACGTCGCCTCCTAGATGTAACCGGGTTCGATAGCCAGGGACGCGGCGGGCGCGGGGTGCGTTACACCGGTAAGCGCGGGCGCGTTGTTCACCACAGCGGCGGCCTGCAAAGACTGAACCATAACGGCGGTCTTCTTTTCCCACGGGGTGCGCTCGACGGGCGCAGCATCCTGCATGTTGCTCATCCAGCCGCCCGCGTTGAGCCACGAAGCGGGATAGGGAATGTAGGTTACTTCCTTAGCGGCGGTAGCGGCGGCGAAACGGCGGGCGCCCTCGATGATGTCGCGCGGGTCTGCGCCATTCTTCACGGCCTTCTCGAACGCGCGGCGCGCCTTGAGAGGCTCCATACGGCGCGGGTATGCACGGTAGTAAAATTCCTCGAACGCTTCATCAAGCGCGGGGGTGGTGTCGCCCTTCTTGGTCTTCTTCTTGGCCGGGGCGGGGATTAGCTCGGTCTGTACGGCGGCGGGTACCGGGGCGGGTACGGGTTCGGTCGCCGCTACCGGGGCTTCTGCAAAGTTGATGCGCTTGACATTTACCGACTGTTCCTCGATAGGAAGTTCTTCTACAACGGTTACCGTATCGGTCACGGTGTACGGGTCGCCCGCCGTATTGGTGTTAGTCCAGCGGCGGCGGCGGTGTACGGCGCGCATAGCGTCAATCTGCAAGGCGTAGACCGTGGAAGTCCCGGCGCGGGCGGCGCGGGTGATGAAGCCCATCTCTTCAAGGTCATTCAGAGCCGCGCGAATCGTCCTTACGCTGTGCCCGGTCATCTCCTGCAAGGTGCGCACGGACGGGTAACATGCCGTGGAGTGGGTTCCGGTGCAGAAAGCGAGAGCCTTCAACGTTGAGAGGCTGGACGGCTTCATCTGCTCGCCGGTGGGGGTGTGGGTTACGTAGCCCGCTGCCAGGATCGCGGTAATGGACATTTGGTTTTCTCCTAATCTGATTGATTGGTAATAGCTGTATTCGGGGTTTTGGGCTTGTGGCTTCATCATAGCACCGGGGGGGGTAGCTCGCAATCATTCACGCGCCGCGCCCCGCGCGCGTCTTCGATTTAGTTTCTTCTATTTATTTAACTTCTATTTATTTAACTTCTATTTCCCCCTGCAAAATGTACCTACCACCCCCTGCAAAATGTACCTACCACCCCCTGCA
>ERZ1674176.53-NODE-53-length-33520-cov-12.860063_pt1 | contig 33520 bp, 46 predicted proteins | sample MGYA00581288_ERZ1674176 | MGnify/ENA primary metagenome ERZ1674176 (study PRJEB41354, sample SAMEA4873327) | human saliva metagenome | biome: human-associated habitat [ENVO:00009003]; feature: mouth environment [ENVO:08000002]; material: saliva material...
CACGTGGTGAGCTGCCAGTATGTGTCCCGCCGCGGTGCGTGCTTCTTGTGCTGCTGCGACACACCCTTGCGGCCTGGGCGAGTCTTGTAGCCGCCCTCCGACAGCCCGTCAGGTGTCGGCTTGTGCCCCACATCCCGCTTGATCCGCTCGAGGACCTCACGGGGGGAGGTGCCGCCGAACGGATCACCGTTACTGAACGCCCGGGGGAGCCCCCAGCCGTCATCAGACCCTGTGGCAGCCTCCGCAATCCGCATGTACTCCTCCAGGCGCTTGATCGCCTCCCCGGGCTGCAGGACCTTGGGCATCTCCTGGGCCTTCAGCCACGAGCTGGTCCGCAGACGCAAGGCCTGCAGGACCCCACCCTCATTCACAGTAGAGGAGGTCAGCTTTGGCGGGGCCTTCGCCTCTGACACAAGGAGGGCTCTGTTGGTCCATCCACCGATCACACGTGGGTCGAGGGTGAGTACGACCACCGTGTACCCGGCGAGGGGCCCTTCGCCAGGGGCGGTCTTCATGTCCGGGTGGGAGACCTTCACACGGTCGGCTACTGGGGTGGGGGCCAGCACGAGGTACTGGCAGAAGGCGGTCTTGGTCGCGGGGTGTTTATCGAGCATGAGGCTTGCCCTCTGTGGTTGACGGTGGGCAGACGATAGCACGGCTCGCCCGCCAGAGTCAAATGGTAAGTCAGCCGTCAGAATGGTATTGGTAAGTCGAATGGTCAACTTACCAAATGGTCCCGGCTATAGGGGGGAAGAGAGTATATTTGGGCAAAAAACCCACTTTGAACCCCATGGAGCGACCATTTGGTAAGTCAAGATCGGCTCTACAAGCCCGTCAACCATTCGACTTACCATTTCAGTCGTTGTTAAGTCGAATGCTTTGCCTGACTTACCAAATGGTTTTTAGGCACCATTTGCCCGCCCCACTTACCATTTCGCCCGTTGTTAAGTGACCGCAGAAAACGCTTTTTCTGTCAGAGATTCCGACAAACCGGGATTTCTGGCGCGACGCGGCCCCGGACTCGACCCACCTCCGCTGCCCCCGCGTGCCCGCAATCGCCCGGGTGTGTGCGAGCCTCGTGTTGCGGGTTTGCAACACCCTGATGGCCCCTCACAGACCCCTGTTGACTCCCCCCGCACGAATCGTGTATAGTTCTATCCATCGTGCGGTGATTGATGCTTGTACAGATGCGGATCCGCCGAGAACTGTCCGGTTACGCTCCCAAGAGAACTGAACGGCTGGTCGGGTACAAGGCGATGTGCGACTTAGGCTAGAGCGCGAGGCCTCCTAACTCCAGCAAACGAGAACAGAACGCGGTGGTCGGAACAAGTCCTCAGTGGTAAGGCTGGGGCTCTAAATCCACCAAAAGCAGTAGGTTGTACCTCCCCATCTAACACAGTGCCTGCAGCCTGTGGTAGCCAGGGAACCTCCGGAGAGCAGTGCTTATCAGATGTGCCTGTGACCCCTTCACAGGGCTGTACCGCCGCCGGCAAGGGCGTTTGAGCTGGCGAGCATCCTGACGTTGGGTAGAGGCCGTTGGCGCGGCTTCTGAGCCGTCACAGAGGCCCGGCCAGGCACTGTGTCAGCGCCCGACAACGCGAGTTGCGCCGTGTGATCGCTCTGGCGAAGGTCCACTGCTCTGATCTCGGTCTGACGCCAATCTGACCGGGTGACGGGCGGTGTACCCGAGCCCGAGTGATTTTTGTCGTCTTCAGGGTACAGGCCATTGACTCCCCTGTGTAAGGCATGTACCATGGCATCTCCACTTCGGACATGAGGGTCCAATCACATGAAGCTGTCCCAACTGATCAAACACTGGGGTGTCGCCCGCAACCCTGCCGCCGGCGACAAGCGCCCCTGGGGCGTCTCCCCGACCGGCCGCTGGGTGCCGCTGTCCCCCACGAATCCCTCCACCTGGATGACCGCTGCGGAGGCCTGGAAGGCCGCCAAGAGCCTCAGCCCGGATGCCTGTGTTGGTGCCCTGCTGACGCCCGGCTGCGGCGTGACCGTGGTCGACATGGACGAGGATTACCGCGGCGAGCAGATGGCCATGGTCGAGTGGCTGGACTCCTACGCTGAGACCAGCACGAGCGGCCGAGGCACCCACATCTTCGTCCAGGCTGACCTGGCTGGCGGCGTCCGCGATGCCCAGCAGGACATCGAGGTCTACGGTCAGGAGCGGTTCATCGTTGTGACCGGCAACGTGATCAGTGGCCGTGACTCAGTGGAACCCCGTCAGGACAAGATCGACCGTCTGGTGGCCCGTCTGGGCGGCCTGAAGAACGTCACCAAGCCTGTTGTGGCTGCCGCCGGCGAAGCCTCAGAGGAGGCCTGCCGTGAGGCTCTGAAGCGCGTATGGGGCCAAGGCAAGGTCAAGGACCTGTGGAAGGGTGACTGGCAGGCCATGGGCTACCCGTCGCAGTCTGAGGCCGACATGGCCTTGATCGAGGCCCTGTGCTTCGCCACGGGGGATGACACTGTGGTCGCCGCTACGTTCCGCAAGTCTGGCCTGGGTCAGCGCCAGAAGGCCGCGACGAACTACGTCGAGCGGACCATCGGCTCCGTCCGCGCCCGCCGGGCGATCGACTCGGAGTATCTGAGCATGGCTCAGGCCCTCATCTCGGGTGAGACCGACAACGAGACGGTCAAGCGCCGCCTGGGCCTGCCTACACAGCCGGAGCCAGCTCCTGTGACACGCTACACGGTTGATGAGGATGGCGTGATCGAGTGGCCGGACGATGCGACGGGCGCAGAGGCCGAGGCCCTGGCCGCCGTCGATGCGGCCTCCGAGGCTGAGGCAGCCGCCGACCACACGGGTCACGCCATGGACCGTCTGTTCGCCCGTGCCGCCGAGATGGCCGCAAGCGCCGAGGTGTATGCGAGCCCCGAGGATGAGCCGGAAGAGGCCCCTGCTGTCGAGGACACGGTAGCTGTGGTCGAGACCGAGAACGTGGGTGCCGCTGGCCTGCCCCCGGGCCTGGCTGGCCGCATCGTGACCGAGCTGGTGGGTAGCGTCCGCGGGGAAGTGCCTGCTGACTTCGCCTCGGCCGCCCTGCTGGCCGCGGTGTCCGGTCTGGCGGCTCGCAACTTCAGCAGCCCGTCCGGTGACTCCTTCGGCATCACAAACCACGTCGTGCTGTGCGCCCCTCCTGGCGCCGGTAAGAACATCGCCAGCACCATCGTCGGCCTGTTCTCCGAGACAAACCCTGTGTGTGCTGTGGCTGCCTCTGTGGTCGGCGGCCGTGCGGCTGTGGCCAAGCTCCGGTCGCAGATCCCCGCCGGTGTGATCCACTGGTCGGAGATCGGTACGGACCTGGCCCGGCTGGCCACTGATCAGGTCGGCTCCGTAGGCCTCCGTCAGGTCATCCAGATGTTCGACCGGGCGCCGTCCAGCCCCGCGGAGCTGACGCTGACACAGCAGGGGGCTTCGATCCCTCGGCACTTCTACCTTTCAATGGTGGCTGACACGCAGCCCGCGTACCTCGAGCACCTGCTGTCGAGCGACGCCAGCGGCTCCGGCCTGCTGTCGCGTCTGACCGTGGTCAACTGGTACGAGGGCATGCAGATGCTTCGCGGCACCGGCACCCCTGTGTCTGAGGCCTCCATGTCTGTCATTCGCAAGATCGCTCTGCTGCAGGAGAAGGTCGCCGGCAGCGAGACCCCGGCCTACCACCGCGTCGCGATGACACGGGAGGCCGAGAGCCTGATGCGGGATCACAGTGGCAAGCGGGCGCGTCAGGCGGCCGCCTGGAGGCGGTCCGGCAAGCAGACCCTGGCTGACGCCGCTGCCCGCGTACATGCCCGTGTCGAGCGTCTGGCGACGGCTGTGGCGATCATCAACAACCTGCTGAACCCGACCATCACAGAGGACATTGCCGCCTGGGCCATCCGGTTTGTGGCTTGTCACCTGGACCTGATGAAGCAGGACATCGCTGAGGCTGACAAGTCGACCAGCACGATCATCAGCTCGACGCTGCACCGCTGCATGCATGAGGTCATCTCGGACCCCCGGAGCGAGCTGCTGGCCGGGCTGGACGAGGAAGACCGACCTGTCGAGAACGTGCTGCCTGCCACCTGCATGCAGGCCATCGTGGCTCGCAACCCGAAGCTCAGCCGGATCATCAAGAAGTCCGGGCAGGACGACTGGCTGCTGATCTCCCGCGTGCTCGCTGTGATGGAGCGCGACCTCGGGGTGATCCACAAGTCCCGGGGTGGGCAGGGTGGCGGCCTGACCTACGTGCTGCTGCAGCCCTACAACCCGAAGCTGTACAGCATCTGCTGACTGGGGGGGGGGGGGGGGGGGGGGGTTGACTTCCCCTCCCGGCTCGGGCAAAATACTCACATCGCTGCCACACAGCACGGTCCCGGCCGGCGACCGATTGAATGCCGGCCACTATTCACCGTAGGAATACATCGTGGAAGCTCTCGTCTCTCTCGGGCTTGTCCTGGCCACCTACCTGACCCTTACCCTGATTCAGATCATCTCCTGCAAATGGAAGCGCTGAACCACGTTCACTCCTGGGGTGACCTGCCGCTCGGAGCTCGCGCACAGGTCGCTTCCACACTGGCTGACTGGCACAGTGAGATGTGCGTCAAACGGGCCTTCGGGCGTGTCTGGTTCAGCCACTGTGGCGCCGCCTATGACCTCCGGGGTTTCAAGGGTGTCCGCCGAGACACGGTGCTGGCGGTCTACTATGAGCCCCGGCACGAACGCGGGCAGCACAAGGACCTGCTGATCGTGTTCGCCGGCGTCGCCTACCGTGTCCCCGTGTGGGAGCCTGGCCACAAGCCTGCCACCAGAAACTTCGATCTCCCGCTCGCAGAGGCTTGACGAATTGACCCGGACGCCCTATACTGGGCGTTCTTCCAACCTTCCGGCTGGTGCCGGCAAGATCAAGGAGCATACGAGCCATGACTCAGATTGTTGCATCCCCCACCGAGCTGTTTGCAATCGCCCGCAGCCGAGAGCCTGCGGTGCTGATCGCCCTCCCGCACGCCTACGAGGCCTGCCAGTCCCTGCGACGTCTGGGCGCCCAGTACCAGTTCATCAAGGCAGCCCCGTCAATCGCCGGCAAGCTGGCCCTGCTGAGCCTGGAGGGTGGCAAGGAGACTGACGCCGACCTGGAGCTGTTCGCCACCCTGTCCCCCGTGTGCGGGATGAAGGACGGCCGAGAGGTCAACACCACCGGCCATGTCCTGCCGTTCGATGACGTGGAGCTGATGGTCTCAGCCCCGGACATGCCGATCGACGACGAGCTGGAGGGCTACAGCCTGCAGCGGGCCGGCGACGAGTGGTACTACTACGAGACTGCTGACACAGTCGAGCAGGGCGCCGTGCTGACCTACCTGCACGGCCTGGCCACGCTGGCAGCCACCGTCAAGGCGGAGGTGTCCGAGTGAACCTGGAGACCATCACGCGGGGCATCCGTGCGTACCGTGACCTGCTGGCCGAGATCACTGAGCGGCAGGAGAAGGCCGACCGGATCCGTGAGTGGCTTGGCCGGCATGCCGACCAGTTCGACGGCGAGGTTGACGGTCAGCGAGTCACAGTCAAGGCTGTCACACGGGTGACGCTTGACAACGGGGCCCTTCGTGCGGCATCATTGCAGGACCCGTCGCTCCTGAACGGTCTGTCGGCGACCTACAGCATGCCGTCCAAGCATGTGCCGACGGAAGCCCAGAAGCAGTTCATCACAACCCGGCCGGCTCCGGCCGCAATCAAGTTTTACGAGGTGAAATCATGATCAAGTCCACCGCTTCCATCCATCAATCCGCCAAGATCAACGCCTTGATCTACGGCGACTCCGGCGTCGGTAAGACACGCCTGGCCCTCACCTGTGACCGCCCGCTGGTCATCAGCGCGGAGGGGGGCCTGCTGTCGCTTGCCGGCCACGATGTGCCGTACATCGAGGTCAGCGACATCAAGACGGCCCGCGAGGCGGTCAAGTACGCGATCGACCACGCCAACGAGTACGGCACGGTCATCTTCGACTCGTTGTCCGAGATCGCCGAGATTGTGCTCGCAGATGCCATGCAGAAGAACCCGGACCCCCGGAAGGCTTACCCCGAGGCTGAAGCTGCGATCACACGACTGATCCGGCAACTGCGTGACCTGCCGTGCTCCGTGATCTGGATTGGCAAGAGCACGGTCGTGCAGGACGAGATGGGTCGCCGCATCTACGCGCCGATGGTCCCCGGGCAGAAGTTCCAGGACCGTCTGCCGTACCTGCTGGACCTGGTGGGCCGCCTGGTGATCGACACGGTCGCGAAGGAGGACGGCACGCAGCAGATCCGTCGCACCCTCCGCTTTGTGTCTGATGGCTCGTTCACGGCCAAGGACCGCTCCGGCAAGCTGCCCGAGCTGTGCCCGGCTCACATCGGTCGGATCATCGAGCGGATCAGCCGACCGGCGGAGTGAGAAAAAAGTAGTTGACGCTGCCGCGGACAGGGCGTATAGTTCTGTCCATGGCGAGGGCGCAAGGCCCTGCAACCTTCAAGGAACCCTCCATGAAACGCTCCATCCTCTCCCTGGCTCTGACCTCCGCCCTGGCCGCCTGCGGCTCTGCCGCTGATGCTCCAGCTCCTGAGCCTGTCGCCCCCATCCAGCAGGCTGAAGCCGCCCTGCCCGAGACCTCCCTGCCTGAGACCGCACTGGCCGAGCCGGCTCCGGCCTCTGAGCAGCCGAAGATCGACGTGGCCGCCCCGTCTGACTTCCTGGATCCGATGTCCAACACAGGGGGCACCCCGTTCGAGGCCCCCGCCGCAGATGAAGCCCCTGTGGCTGAAGGCGACCTGAAGTTTCTGAACATCGGCGTTGCCCGAGCTGTGATGGAATACCGGATGGTCGGTGAAAGTCTGAAGTGGGGCCTGGCTAGCTCGATGGGCCAGGGCGTGGATGCCTGGATCAAGCTGGAGGTGGCCCGCTGTCGAGCGGACGCAGAGGAGACCTTCCGCTACCAGACCGCCCTGACCTCGGCCCAGTCGCGCGACATGTGCATCGGCCAGGCCTACGGCCTCTGGGCTCTCGTGAACGGTACCGCTGGCACAGAGGGTTCGCCCCGTCAGTGCCTAGAGAAGGGCTACTGCGGGTACATGTTCAAGCGGTACGATCTGTCGGCTGACCCCACATTCACGCTTGACTCGGCGGCTTAAGCCGGGTACAGTTTCATCCATCAGGCGAGCTGAGCGACCCCACCGAAAAAATCGCTTGACTCGCCCGAAACAAGGCAGTACGATCTCAATCACGCGGTCACACTCTCAACCCCGACCGCACCCTTTAAGGAGAAGTAGCATGACGTATGATTTCTGGGCAGTCGCAAACTCTGTCGAATTCCAGAACAAAGCCGCCGCTCAGGGGCCTGCCACCGGCAGCTTCGTGAACTTTACCCAGACGGGTGAGTACCTGCTGACCATCCGCAACGCCGAGATGCGCCAGACCCAGGGCAACTACCCGAAGCTGACCCTCCGCGTGCAGGCTGACAGCGGCGAGACTGGCTTCTGGGACCTGCTGGTCGGTCACGGCGAAGGTCGGTCGCAGACTGCCGAGATCGCTCAGCGGAACCTGGCCCTGATCCTGAAGTACTCTGGCGCCCGCGCCACCAACCCACAAGGCCTGATCGGCCTGCGTGTGAAGGTCTGGGTCAAGATGAAGCCGGACGCGAAGGGTGTCGACCGGCCTGAGTTCCGCCCGATCGGCCCAGCCAACGGCGCCGCCAAGCCGGCTACCCCGGCGACGGCCGCCATGGCTGCCGCCGCAGCGGTGACCGCCGCCACCCGTCCGGCTGGGCGCCAGATCTCCTCGCTGCCGGTCGGCCACGCCCAGCCTGCTGCAGCCCCTGCTGTGGATGAGGGGCTGGAGGAGACTCCGGCCGCCAAGCCGGCAGCAGCCTCGGACGACTTCAGTGGCATCCCGTTCTGACCGAGATGCGGCCAGCATGTTCAGCAGCGACGACCTGGCCGCTCTCGAGGCGGCCAAAATCCGGTCCCGGTCCCGACTGATCGTGGAAGGCAACACGCCTGATGGTTACTTCGCCGCCTTCGAGACGCCGGCAGGGTCCTTTCCCACGGTCTGCCGACACAAGGCGACCATCGGCGTGGACTACTGGCTCTCGGAGCACGCGGCAGTCCTTCACTGCTGCGAGTTCCTGAAGACCAGCATCTGACACACTCCCGGCCCGGTTCTTCCGGGCCTTCTCATTTCTGAGGTACTGCCATGTTCGAAGAATTCCTGAAGCCTCAACCCCAGCGCCGATACGACATCGAGCAGATGATCGATGCCGCTGTGGCTGCCGACCCCGCGGCCTGGCGCCGGGCTCAAGCACAGTGGCTGGAGCGCTGCACCGATTGGAAGGATGAGGGCAACCGTGTGCGGGGTCACCTGGGAGCCAGCGTGATCGGCCGGGAGTGCCCCCGGTCCGTGGCCCTCTCCTACCGGAAGGCCTCCCCCGATGCCGCTGTGGACGGCCGGATGGTCCGGCTCTTCAACCGCGGGCACATGGAGGAGGCCCGGCTGGCGGCCTGCCTGCAGGTGGCCGGCTTTCAGCTGAAGCTCATCTCCAAGGACGGCGGCCAGATCAGCTACAAGACCGGCGATCTGCAGGGCTCCGTGGACGGCGTCATCCGCCTGCAGGACGGCAGTCTGGCCGTGCTCGAGTTCAAGACGATGAACCGCCGGACCTGGGACAAGTTGGAGAAGGACGGCCAGATCAAGTCCGAGCATCTCTCACAGATGCAGTGCGGCATGCACGGCCTCGGCCTCACGCAGGCCCTGTACCTGGCCTCGTGCAAGGACACGGACGGCATCCAGGTCTACCTCGTGGCCTACGAGGGCGAGCCGACCGAGATGCTGAACCGGGCCGCGGACATCACCCACGGCCTGATCCCGCCGAAGCTGTCTGAGACGGACTTCCGCTGCCGCTTCTGCGATCACAAGGCCTTCTGCCACAGGGGGGCTGCCCCGCTCGCGTCCTGCCGCACCTGTGTGCATGCGTCGTTCGAGGGCAACGGCAAGGTGAGTTGCCGCATTGCCGCCGGCACCGAACTGTGTCAGAATTACGCCACGATCATGTAAAGGGGAAGGCGCCCATGGAGCTGCGCTGGTATCAACAAGAAGCAATCGACGCCATCCGGGCCTACACCGGCCGAGCAGGCATCGTCAACCTGCCCACGGGGGCAGGCAAGAGCATCATCATCGCCCATACCGTGGCCGACACGCTGGCACATGGCGGCCGTGTTCTGGTCGCCATCCACAACGGCGATCTCGTCCGTCAGAACGGCGCCGCCATCGAGCGGCTGCTGGGTCAGCCCATCGGCGTTGTGTCAGCAGCTGTCGGCAAGAAGGACTGGGCCAACCAGGTCGTCGTGTGCTCCGTGGGCTCAGCCTTCCGAGGCGTCAAGGCGGCAGGTAAGTTTGACCGTGTGATCGTCGATGAGTGCCACCTGGTCAGCGCCGACCCGAAGACGATGTACGGGCAGCTGCTGGCTGGCATCCGCCAGAACAACCCTGATGCTCAGCTGATCGGTCTGTCTGCCACCCCGTGGCGGATGGACGGCCCGCTGATCGGCGCTGGCGTGTTCGAGGACGAGATCTACTCGGCCGGCACCCCTGAAGCATTCGCCCGTCTGCTGAGCGACGGCTACCTGTCGCCCCTGGTGACCGGCCCCGTGTCAGTCATCGACATGGCAGGCGTCAAGCTGTCGGCCAACGGGGATTACTCTGAGGGCGACGCCTCGCACAGGGTCGAGCCGCTGCTGCCTGAGCTGATCCCGCAGATGCTCAAGGACGCTGAGGGTCGGCGGAAAGGCCTGATCTTCGCCCCGACCGTCAAGTGTGCCCAGCTGATCGTCGGGCTGCTGCTGCAGCACGGCGAGACCTGTGCCCTCGTGACCGGCGAGACTCCCCAGGGCGAGCGGAAGAGCTTGATCGATCGGTTCAAGCACGGGCATGCCTTCCGCTGGATGGTCAGCGTGTCCGCACTGACTACGGGCTTCGACGTGCCTGACATCGACGTGCTGGTCGTCTTCCGGCCGACCAAGTCGTCTGCTCTGTGGGTGCAGATCCTCGGCCGTGGCACGCGGATCTTCCTCGGCAAGCTGGACTGCCTGGTGCTCGACTACACGGACAACGTAGGCCGCTGCGGCCCGATCGACGACCCCAGGATCCCCAGCCGAAGGGTCAAAGGGGCTGGAGAGGCCGTCAAGAAGTACTGCCCTGTGTGTGAGGCCAGCGCTCACGCCTCGGCTCGCCACTGCCCTGCCTGCGGCCACGCGTTCGAGATCTTCTCCAAGCCCGAGCACATCCTGGCCAATGCTGAGCCCCCGATGTCTGTGTTGCCTGCCCGCACGATGAAGGGCGAGGTGCCGTGCCTGCTGCCGACCACACGACAGGCCCGCATCGTGCTCGACAGGAACGGTCGCCAGTGGTGCCGTCTCAGCTGGACCGACCGGATCAGCCTGCTGGTCTCGTCCGTCTGGGCCGCCAAGCTGGGCATCACCTGGGGTCGGGCCGAGGACATGGTCCGCCAGGTCAATCTCAACGGCACAAAGGCAATCGTTGCCCTCCTGGACACGTCCGGCGCCTACGCCAAGCTGTCCCTGCCGTCCGCACAGCCCGCTGTGGCGGACGTGTGGTGGCCAGTGACGACCACAGGGCAGCTGCGAGGCGTCATGCGCCGGCTGGTGGCCGGCATCGAGGTGGACCAGGTCGCCATGACCCGGGCCTGCACAGCGGCTGGGGTCGGCTGCCAGTACGGGTGGCTCCTCCCACAAGTGGCTGACCTGCTCCGGGTTAAAATCGGTGGGAAAGCGTCAATCGAGGCCTTCGACCGGTGGGCCTCTTCCCTCAAAGGCCGATAGAAGGAGCCCCTGAATGCCCTACCAAGCCACCACCCCTGACGGGCGCCTCGCTCTCACCCCGACGCCCGTCAGGGTGCCGCCTATCATCTCGCTCGCTCCGAACGTCCGCAAGGCAACTGGCGGTCACGGGGGTTGGAAGGTGGACGCCCCGCAGAGCATCACCGGCCTGCGGAACCAGATGGAGGCCGCCAAGCCCGGCACAGTAATGGACTGCCGCGGGCTGCTCTTCCACTACCGCGGCGAGCAGCTGACCATCCACGACAACGTGACTGAGATCCTCGGCGGTGTGTTTGTCATCGAACCCACGTCCACGGCCCGCGCGGGCATCCTCCCCCGCGACCGTCGCAACCCGCTGCGGTTCGCAGGCTCGACCTTCTGTCTGCTAGGTACGACCGCCCAGCATATGGAGGCCCTCGTGTACGCCTATGCCTGCCTGGCCGAGGTCGTCTTCGAGGGTTGTGTGTTCGCCGGCGAGCCCAAGGACATCGCCCGGGCCATGTCAGGCAACCCGGGCGACTTCAACGCCCCGGCCGGCCGCTCTCGCTGCCTGTCGGTCAAGTCTTCGAACGCGGTGCAGTCCGGCGGCGTGATCATCGACCGCTGTTCATTCATGGCATCGGACGAGCGTGGTCAACCGACAGGCGGAGCCGGGATCCCCGCGATCGATGTGGCGGGCACCCTGCCGAGCAACCAGCGGGCCTGGTACCAGGCCCACAAGACCCCCGTACCGGTCACAATGCCCGCCGGCAAGGTCACGATGACCAACTCGACCGTGCAGGGCGGCTACTACGGGCTGGCCTTGGCCTCGGCGCCTGCCTTCCGTGTGGAGGGCAACTCGTTCACGGGCAACATGCGGGGCATCAGCGCCCAGGACTCCTGCAGCGGCGGCCTGATCACCCGCAACCTGATCACCGAGTTCAAGTCGTCCGGCATCCACACGGCCTACGGCTCGAGCGAGATCGACGCGATAGGCAACATGCTGTCCTCAACCGTGGCTGAAGGTCAGGGCGCCCTGCAGGCCTACTGCGGCACCCGTGACATCGCCTTCATCGACAACGTGGTGGCCCTGGCTGCCGGCACCTCGGCCCAGGCCCACGTCTATGTTGGCAATGACGCCCAGTCGACTGAGGTGCGAGGCAACCTGCTGAACGGGCCATGCCGGGACGCCAGCGTGTCGGTGGACCAGTCCTGGTCCAAGGCCAACGGGGTCGAGCCGGGGTACAGCAAGCGCTACACACCTGACGAGCCGCTGGGTGTCTCGACCGACCTGCTGGGCACGGAGGTCATCGGCAACCGCTCGACCGGACTGCTGACCCTGCGAGCCACAGCCAGCACGGGGCGCCTGACGTTGCTGACTGACACAATGCCGGCTGTGCTCAACGGCCAGGCCCGGGAGATCTCCGGTCTGACAGTCATCTGACACAGGGGGTCTTCTTCGCACTCAGTACGAGGTACGTGGAGGGGCCCCAGCTGCCCCTCCGGACAGGCCTGGATGGTAAAATCGGGGCTGTTCCTGAGCCTTTCACAGCAGATGCCCTCTTCGCCCATGCCACCCATCAATGAGTCGAGCCTCCGTGACCTCCCGTGGGAGGACATCTTCCAGGGCGTGACGCTGGACGACTTCATCAAGTCCTATCTGGTCGACTACAACGGCCGTAAAGCCCTGCGCCGCCTCAACGTGTGGAAGGGGCGCGAGACCCAGGTGGCCGAGATCCTGCTTGACCGCGATGACGTGCAGAACGAGCTGTCGCTGCGACAGCTGGAGATCACCGAGTCCAACATGGCAGCCGTGCGAGCACGTGCCATGCAGGGGCTGTATCAGCTGGCCCTCGGGGCAGAGTCCGAGTCCGTCCGCCTGCAGGCCCTGGGCCGGCTGCTCGATGTAACTGGCGGTGCCACTGTCAAGACCGAGGCCCTGGACCTGGCCGACACGGAATCCACCCAGATCAAGGCCGCCCTCGAAGCCATCGGCAGGGCCCCCGTCCTGTGAAGACCGACGCCCTCGCCACCCAACTGCTCAGGGCGTACGCCACCCGCAGCTTGCGAAACTTCGTGGGGGTCTTCTGGCCCGTGCTTGAGAACGACCGCCCGATTGCCTGGGGTTGGGCGCTGGACGCCATGTGCGAGCACCTGGAGGCAGTCACGCGGGGTGAGATCACCCGTCTGGTCATCAACGTGCCCCCGGGCTCGATGAAGAGCCTCCTTGTGTCAGTCATGTGGCCAGCCTGGGAGTGGGCCTGCGGCCGACCGAACCTGAAGTTCATCGGCGTGGCACACAACACGCAGCTGTCGGCCCGAGACGCTCGCAAGATGCGGCGCCTAGTGCAGTCGCCTGAGTACCGCTCGCTCTTCCCCCACGTCGAGCTGACGAAGGACCAGAACAGCAAGATCAACTTCGAGACGACCGCCTACGGGCAGCGCGTGTGCATGGCCTTCCGGAACATGACTGGCGAGCGCGGCGACCGCGTGATCATCGATGACCCGATGACTGTGGAGGACGCCTTCAGTCGGGCTGCCATTGAGGAGGCAGGCCGGATCTTCAACGAGACCGTACCGTCCCGGGTGAACGACCGGAAGTCTGCCATCGTCATGATCATGCAGAGGATCCACGAGTCGGACCCAGCTGCCATCGCCTTGGGGGATCCGACCTACGAGAAGCTGATCATCCCAATGCGGTGGGACCCGAAGTTCGTGAACAATACCGGTAGGTTCACCGACCCGCGGACTGGTGGGCCGGAGGGAGCCCTGTTCTTCCCTGAGCGGTTCGATCGGACGGCCGTGGAAGCCCTGGAGCGGCGTCTCGGGCCCTACGGCTCAGCCAGTCAGCTGCAGCAGCAGCCGGCTCCGCGGTCTGGTGGCTACCTGGACCCCTCCAATATAGTGGCGGTGCCGGAAGGCTCGATCCTGCCGCAGCTGCGACTGTGTCGAGGCTGGGACCTGGCTGCCACAGAGGGGGCAGGCGACTACACAGTGGGGGCTCTCGTGGGCATCCACGATGAGACCGGCCGCGTGTATCTGATGGACGTGGTCCGAGGCCAGTGGGGCTCAGCCAAGGTGGACGCGACGATCAAGCGCGTGGCTGCCATGGATGGCCCTCTGGTGGAGCAGTCCCTGCCGATCGACCCTGGTGCCGCTGGCAAGCGAGCTGCCGATCAGTACTCGGTCGCGCTCACAGGGTATGCCGTCCACACGAGCCGCGAGACTGGCGACAAGATGACCCGTGCACGGCCGCTGTCCAGCATCGTGCAGGACGGGCGCTTCCACGTGGTGTGCCCTGCAGAACAGGCCCGGCCGGTGCTGGATGAGTTCGCGGTGGCGCCCGTCGGCAAGCACGATGATACAATTGACGCCATCTCTCGCGCCCTGAACCGACTGACGGAGACGGCCGCGTTCCAACTGACGGGGCTCCTGTGAACAACACGACTGCAACCATCACCCAAGACGGGGCCTACGAGTCCCTGTTCGCCCAGACCGGCCTGCAGCCGCTTGCCGGTCTCGGGCACAAGGAGGGCTTGGCTCGCATCTGGGCAGTTCTGCCGTGGGCCGCTGTGGGTGGCTGGCGGACCTCACACAAGGAGGCCGCGAAGCTCTCCAAGGCGGCTGCCCGAGCCATGACCAGGGCCGAGCGTGACGGCGAGGCCATCATCCTGAAGTCTGGCCGCGTGCTGGACCGTTCGACCTGTTCCGTCGTCCGGTCTGCCGTCGTCGGCGAGAACAAGGGCGACCCAGTCGAGATCCTCGCGGACGGCATAGTGTACCGGCAGGGCGAGTTCCTCATGATCAAGGGTCTGATGGACCGTGAGGGCATCAAGGCGGCTGTCGCACGCTACCTAAAGGCCGTAGACATGGCCGTGGCGGGCCTGGAGCGGTCGCAGCAGCCTGTCCACAAGATCCCGGATCTGTCGCGCTACCTGCAGACGCCGAACGGCCGCCAGCTGGTTGAGCAGCGGATCGCCCTTGTGGATGCCGCCCGTGGCGTGCGCAACACGGTCGTGATCGACGGGGCCGAGGACTACGACATCCAGACGGCCCAGATGTCAGCCGCCCAGCCGACCATCGAGGCAGCCCGGGAGACCGTGTGCGCCGCCTCCGGCATTCCGGCCCGCATCCTGTTCGGTGATGCGACCTCCGCGGGTGTCGGGGGCAACAGTGGGGAGTCACAACTGTGGAAGGCTCAGGTCCGCCAGTACCAGGAGACCCAGGCTGCTGCCGTCCTGGAGTTTCTCTCGGGTGAGCGTCCAGAGTTTGAGGACCTGACCCGTGAGAGTCAGGCTGAGCGGGCTCAGCGCCTGGAGCGGATCGCCTCGGCCCTGGACCGGCTGCTGTCACACGGGGTGCTCGACAACGAACAGGCCCGCAGGCTGCTGGGTGCGGAGGGCTTCAATGTCGAGGTCTGAGCAGGGCAAGAAGTACGTCGAGTGGCCTTCGTCCGTCGACTATGCCCGGGCCCTCAAGAAGACAGTCACGGCTGCCTGGCCCTTCGTCGACCTGGAAGAGGTCGATTCGGTCAGGGGCAAGCTCGAGTGGTTCCATATATACCTGTCCCGCTTCCAGGACCGCCAGTTTCGCATGCTGGTCAAGTCCAAGACCGGCGTGGACATCCCAGCCTCAGCCGACTTCAAGAGCCTGGACCGCAACCAGCGGACACGGGTCGAGCGCTGGCTCGCGGCGGAGCGCGACCGCTGGATCGCTGAGCAGGTCCGCCTCATCAGCTCGCTGACTGACCGTCACGCTGAGCGGGCTACCCAGATCCTGACGCAGTGGGCGGGGCAGCCTGAGAAGATCAAGGAAGAACTGGTCCGTGTGCTGGGCATGGCTCACAACCGAGCGGAGCTGATCGCGGATGACCAGTTCAACAAGGGCGTGGAGGTGCTCAACCGGGCGCGATTCCAGTCCCTCGGCTCGACGACCTACCGCTGGGTCAGCGAGCACGACGATCGCGTCCGCCCGGCACACCGGGCCAGGGACGGGCAGGTCTTCAGCTACAATGGTGCAACGCACCCTGGCTGGGAGATCCGGTGCCGCTGCCACGCGGAGCCCATCTTCCCGCGCAACCTGAACCCGATCGAGATGGAATGAGCCCGCACAAAACGCCCGAAGGCTACATCATTGACACCCCCGTGATCGCCAGGACCGGCATCCAGTGGTACCGCCGTGACGGCAAGGATGTGGCTGAGTACCGCCCTGCCGAGGAGGTGTTCGCCCCCGAGTCGCTGGCCTCGTTCATCGGGCGCCCGCTGACTATCGATCACCCGGCTTTCATGGTCCGTTCGGACAACGTCCGCTCTGTGGTCGTCGGCGCCATCCTGGATGAGCCCTGGAGAGACGGCCAGAACCTCCGGGCACGGGTCATCGTCCACGACAAGCAGGCTATCGAGCTGATCGAGTCCGGCTTGAAGTCTGAGCTGTCCGTAGGGTATACTGTGGACACGGTTGCGAAGCCCGGTGTCACCCCCGAAGGCGCCCATTATGATGCGGTCCAACGGAACATCCGCTGCAACCATCTGTCAATCGTCACACGAGGCAGGGCGGGCAACGCCAAGTTCTCGATGAAGGAGTTCCCCCGAATGGAAGATGTCAAACAAGACGGCGTGACCGCAGACCAGCTGCAGGCTCGCTGCGACGCCCTGCAGGCTGAAGTTGAGCGCCTGAAGTCCGAGGTCAAGCCGGCCGAGATCACCAGCGAGCAGCTGGCCGAGATCCGGTCACAGATCGAAGCTGCTGTGCGCGCTGACGTGGCTGAGGAGTATGCTGCCGCTGATGTGGCCAAGCAGTTCGGCGTGAAGCCTGAGGGCAACGCCATCGCCACGATGCGTGCCGTGCTCGCGCACGCCCAACCCAGTGTTAAACTTGACGGTAAGTCGGACGAGTACGTCCGTGCTGCGTTCGATGTCGTGAAAACTGTCCGTGCTGAGCCCGCGAAGGCGGTCGAAGCCAAACCTGCGGCCCAGCAGGTTGTGTCCGCTTTCAACTTCCTGAAGGTCTGAAATGTACAACATCCCCAAATCCAGCCCGGGCATGATCCAGCACGGGTACAGCCCGACCGCCATCGAGACGTTCCCCGCTGGCGCTGACATCCCCTTCGGCGCTGCCGTCTCCCTGGAGACCAACGGCACTGTGGTTGAAGCCACCAACGGCAAGCTGATCGGCTTCGCTGTCGCCGGTCACGTGTGTGTCGGCAACGGCAAGTACCTGAAGGGCCAACCCGTCGGCGTGCTGACGCAAGGCACTGTCACGGTCAAGGCCAGCGGCAAGGTGGACGCCAATGCCCGCCTGAACTACCACGGCACGCAGAAGGCCGTGATGGCTGAGGCCTCCGGCGGCAACAAGCCTGACTTCCTGACCCTGGTCGCCAAGACGGCGACTGCCAACGGCGGCCTGATCGACGTTCAGGTCCTGACCACCAAGTGATGAATCCGGGGCGCCCCGGCGCCCCCATCCCCCCACATCGAGGTAGAAATGTCTGACCTGATCAAAAACCTGCTGAACCTGGACGACGCCGGTAGCGCCCTGGTGTCCAGCAAGATGCAAGCCGTGTATGGCGGTCTGCTGCAGACCCTGGCCATCCAGCCGGAAGCCGTCCGCCTGTTCCCGACCCTGGGTGCTGGTATGGGTGCTCACACGTCGGTCGAGTCGAGCGAGTATGACTCCTACGGTCGTGCCCAGATCGTCAACAGCCAGGCGACTGACATCCCGGCTGCCGACATTGGCAAAATCAACCGCAATGCGACCCTGTTCCAGATCGCCAACCACATCCGGTTCTCGACCATGGAACTGGAAGTGGCCGCCCGCTCTGGCACGCCGCTGGACCTGGGCAAGCACCAGGCCGCGATGATTGCTCAAGCAGCCGAGATCGATCGGATCTTCTGGCAGGGCGACGCCGCACATGGCATCACCGGCTTCAATGGCTTCGACTTCGCACAGGTCGAGATCAAGAACGACGGTACCGGCAGCTCGAAGCTGTGGGAGACCAAAGGTGCCGCTGAGATCGCCCGTGACATGCGCGCCCTGGTCCGCGCCGTGGCCACCCGCACCAACGGTCTGGTCCGTGCCGACACGCTGTACCTGTCGGGCGACGCGATGGAGCTGGCTGCGTCCAAGCACATCAACGGCAAGACCGCGCTGGCGATCTTCGCTGAGACCTCCCCCGGCGTGAACGTCGTCGAGTCGGTGGCGATGAAGACCCTGGGCGGCAAGGACATCCTGGCCATGCAGAAGTCGGCTGCCACTGGCGGCATCTGGCTGCCGATGTTCGGCAACCGCCACCCCGAGCAGCGTGACGGCCTGGGCGTCAAGGTCATCTTCGAGAGCCGTACCGCTGGCCTGGTGGTTGGCAACTCGAAGGCCATCGTGACGGCTGCCGGCATCGTGTAAACTACACGGTGACGCCTGAGAAGCCCGCTTCGGCGGGCTTTTCTTTTTGGAGATCGAGAAATGCCCGAGACCTACCGCAACGACAACACCTTCGAGCTGGTCATCGGCTCGCACACGGTCCGCCCCGGCGCCGAGATTGAGCTGGCAGACTACACGGGTGACATGCTGACCCCCGTATCAGGAGATGCCGATCCCGTCCTGGTACCCAGTACGGAGTACGTAGAGGCAGCAGAAACCAAGCCCAAGCGCGGTAAGAAGGCTGCGACCGAGCCCGAGGCAGAGTGATGACCGAGCAGGAAGTCCTCAATCAGATCGCCTCCCTGGGTGAGCAGACAGCTGGTCTGGCCCTCTACGTCAAGCTGGCGATGACCTGGGGGAAGCTCGACAAGCTCCCGCCTGAGAAGGTCGCGTTCGCCGCCGCCCTGTACGCCCTGCACCTGCGGGCCACCCGGACACAGACCGCTCAGGTCGTGACCGAGCGCGAGGGCGACCTGAGCCGGACCTACGCCGGCACGCAGGGCTCTGATCCGCTGGGCTGGTCCTTCTGGGGCAGGATGCTCAAGGACCTACTGGAGTCCGAGGGGTGGCCGACCGAATATCACGTGCCAGGCTTTCTCGTGTCTCCTTACAAGGAAGGGGTCGACTGTGGCTGTCATTGACAAGCGCGCCACCTGGGACAAGATCAAGGCCGCGATCACAGGGATGCCTGCTGTGGATGTCGGCGTCCTGGACCCGGCCGTCGCCACCTACGCCACTGTGCAGGAGTTCGGCAGCGGCGACGGCCATGTGCCAGCCCGCCGGTGGTTGACCAAGGGCATCGAGGACAACGGCCAGGCCGTCCAAGCTGCCATGGCGGCTGCTGCCGCAGCTGTGCTCGACCGTCGGGCCAGCAAGCAGGCGGCTGCAGACAACCTCGGGGCGGACGTGGCTGACATCGTGAGGGCTCACGTCAACAGTGCCAACTTCCCGCCGCCGCTGAAGCCAGCCACGGTCGCCCGTAAGGGCCACAACAAGGCCATGGTCGACAGTGGCAAGATGATGCAGTCCATCACACACAGGGTGAAGAAATGAGCCAATTCCGACAGCCCGTCCTGTTCCGCTGGAACTCGCCAGGTCGCTATGAGTTCGGCCGGTGGGTGCCGGGCCGCGCGATCGAGCGCGACGTGCTGGCGTCCGTCCAGCCTGTGACCATGCAGGACATTGTCGATATGCCTGAGGGGGAGCGGCACGGCCAGATGGTCAAGGCCTACACGGTTGACGCCGAGATCCCCGTCCACCAGTTCGGTCAGGACCGCGTGACCTTCTCGTGGTGTGGCTTCGAGTGGGTCGTGATCGCAGATGAGTGTCACTGCGGCGGCGTGATCGAGCACCGGAAGCTTGTGGCCCGCCGTGTCGTGACGGAGCAGACGCCGTGACCGAGCGCGAGCTGTACGAGCTGCTGAAGGCTGCCGGCGCCCCCGAGGTCGTATTCGCCTACCAGAACGCACCTCGGGCCAAGCCCCCCTACGTACTGGTGGAGGAGGTTGCAACCAGCTGGGTCAGGGAGATCTGGTGCCCGGACGAGAACCGCCGGTACGGGGAGTTCGCCGTCCGCTGCCGGATCCAGTGGCATGGCCCCCAGGCCATGGCTAAGCTGTCGCTGCTGAAGGCCAAGACGCCTGGCCTCAGATGGTCGGGCGACGTGCAGCGGATTCCGACCAGCCTGGAGGACGTCCGCTGGGAAGACCGCGCCACCTGCGACGCAGCCTTCCACACACACGAGCCGCTGAATGAGCCAGGCGGCGATGGTATCATTGACACTGTTTCCACGACGCCAACGGCAGATGAGCGGACGTGGCCCGCATTCACTTCACGGAGGCCATAAGTGGCAACCCTGGACGATATCGTTTCGGTGAACATTCACCTCAACACGACCGGCATTGGCCGCGCCAACTTCGGCACGATCCTGGTCTTCGCGCGTTCCGCTGACTTCGCGTCCGGCAAAGCCCCGGCCTCTGGCAGCGTAACGACCTACAACCGCCTGTCCGACACGACCGGCGTCATCACTGCCGGCTCACCCACGCATAAGGTGCTGTCGGCCGCCTTCGGCCAAGCCCCGCACCCGCGCCAGGTGAAGGTGTTCAACGTCGAGCTGGCCTCCGACACGTCGTGGGGCGCTGATCACCTGGCTGCTGCCATCCAGAAGGACTCGGACTGGTACGCCGCTGTGATCGCCGGCGGAGGTCCGGACTTCCTGTCGTTCGCCAAGGCCGTCGAGGCTGAGCGTCGTCTGTTTGTGACCGACCAGGTTGAGCCCAAGGCGATGAAGGCCCAGAACCTGTACCGGACCGCTGTGATCGTCGGCGCCGAAGGAGACGGGGTGACTGCGGCTGCCTGGGCCGCCAAGTGCCTGAGCTATGCTGCAGGCAGCGAGACCTGGGCGCTCAAGCAACTGGCCGGCATCCCGGCAGCTGCCCTGACCCCGCAGAAGGAGCAGGAGATCCTGGCCGACAACGGCACGATCTTCGCCCGGATGTCCGCCAGCCTGAACCTGACTCGTGGCGGCAAGGTCGCCGGCGGCGAGTGGGTCGACGTGATTCGCTTCCGCGACTGGCTGCAAGACGTGATCCAGGGCAACCTGGTGGCCACGCTGATCAACCGGCCCAAGCTCCCCTACACGGATGAGGGTCTGGCGGTCATTGAGAACTCGCTGATCAAGTCGCTTGAGGAAGGCGTGCGCGCAGGCGGTGTGATCGACTGGCGCGACGGCGACGAAGGCCAGCTGGTCCGCGGCTACACCGTGACGGTGCCCCGCGCCAAGGACGTGCCGTTCAACGTCAAGGCCTCCCGCACCGCCCACGTGTCGTTCTCCGCCTACCTGACCGGCGCGGTTCACGCTGTTGAAGTGACGGGCTCGTTCACCTACGACGGCGCCCTGTGACAGACTCTGAGGGGCTCCAGCCCCTCCCCCTGAAGGATTCAAAATGGCAATCACCCAAGCTTTCAGCCCTGCCGACATCGTCGTGACCATCGGCCACGTGACGGTCAGCAACCTGGCCGAGGATGATTCGGTCGTCATCGAGCGCAAGTCGGACCGGATGGAGTTCACGGTCGGCCTGGACGGCAAGGTCGCCCCCACTGTAGCCGCCGACCAGACCGCCTCGATCAAGATCAACGTCCTGGCCACCTCTGACACACACAAGGCGCTACAGGCCCTGACCGGCTTCGGCACTCCGGCCCTGGCCACGCTCCCGATTCCGATCACGGTGATCGACAAATCGAGCGGCACGCGCCTGGCCCTGGCCCCGATCTGCTACCTGGCAAAAGGCCCTGACCTGAGCCTCGGCAAGACCCTAGGTACCCGCACCTGGGAGTTCCTCGCAGAGCAGGTGCTGACCTCGTTCTGATACAATTCAGATCAGCCCCGGCCCGCCACCCGGCGGGCTTTTTCATTTCTGGAAGCCCTATGCAGATCGAATCCATCATCAACGGCCGCACCTACCGCTACATGCGTCTGAATGCGTTCGACGCCCACAAGCTTGTACTGCAGCTGGCTAAAACGCTCGGCCCGACCCTCAGTGGCGTGTCGATGGATGCGGATGTCGGTGCGCTGATCGGCAAGCTGGCGGATGTCGGCGACCCTGTGCAAGACATTGCTCTGCCCATGTGGCAGAAGGCGGCGATGACCTGCGACGGCAAGCCGCTGCGGACCGAAGCGGACGTGAACGCCCTGTTCACTGCCGAGAGCATCGGCGACCTGTACGAGCTGGCTGTGATCAGCGTCAAGGAACAGGTCGGCCCGGCTTTCGAGAAGGCGCTCTCCCGGTTTGGCGCCCATACTCAAGCGTGAGCGAGGGTGGGGCGCTACCTGGCAGACTTCGGCCTGACGTCGAGGAGCAGTACCTGATCTGGCGCCCTATACTAGAAGGCATGGTCTCGCTCGAGGCCGTGGAAACCGGGGCCGTCTCGCTCGAGCGGCTGATGCAGCTTAATGGCCTGCTGGATATGCGGGCAGCAATCCAACGTGAGGCGATGGATGATCGTCCGTGAACTCGTCACCCGGCTGGGGTTCAGCACCGACACGGCGTCGCTACAGCGATACGAAGGGGCAGTGAACCACGCCAAGCGGCTCTCCGGGCTCGCTGCGACCGCGATGCGGTCAGCATTCGCGCTCGGCGGCGGAGCCGGCCTGGCCGCCCTCGGTCACAAGCTGGCCGAGGTGGGCGACCGGATCGGCACGCTGAAGGGGCGGCTGGCCGCGCTATCACAGGGTGGGGACTTCGATCGGCTGGCCGACCGTGCTCGCACGCTTGGTGCTGGCATGGATGACTACATCGACGGCTACATCCGTCTAGCCAACGCTACCGACGGCGTGCTGGGCAGTCAAGAAGAGGTTGTGGAGGTCCTGGACACACTCAACGCTGGCCTGAAGGCGTCCGGTGCGGACGCGGGCACAGCGGCGGGCGTGATGCGCCAATTCGGTCAGGCGCTGGGGTCAGGCGTACTTCGGGGGGACGAGCTAAACTCGCTGAACGAGGGCGCCGGCGTCCTGATGCGGGAGCTGGCACGGGCCATCCTGGGGCCGAACGGTACTGTGGGCGCCCTGAAGCAGATGGCCACCCAAGGTAAGCTGACGGCTGATGTCGTGCTGGCTGGCATGCGGAAGATCGGTCCCAGTCTCCAGGCACAGACCAAGGGGGCAGGTCGGTCGGTCGGCCAGGCCGCCCAGGGCCTGCGAGACACGATTGACCGCGTGATCGCCAAGTTCGACGCGGCCACAGGGTTCACACGGCGGCTGGCGGCCAACCTGGATTGGCTGGCGCTATCGATCGAGCGAGGCGTCGCCTACTTCGGCGGTATGGACTCCATTGCCACCTCGCTGGGTGGCACGCTCCTTGTGATAGGGGCCTCCCGCCTGCCGGCGATAGTCGCGGGTCTGACGACTGCGACCAAGGCCGCTTGGGCCTTCATGGCCCCATTCCTGCCCATCCTGGCTGCTGCTGCCGCGATCTTTCTGGTGGTGCAGGACCTGTACCACTGGGTCGAGGGTAAGGACTCGGTGGCCGGTCGTCTGTTCGGTGACTTCAAGGAGGTTGCCGACGGGGTGAAGCGGCAGATCGAGGAGATCAAGGCCTCGATAAATGAGGTCAATGGTGGATCGGCGTTGCGACTTGCGAAGCTTGCGACCTCGGATGGGCGAGAGGAGCTTTGGGCGGAAGGCCACGCGAACGCTGACAACGCGGCCGCTACCCTCCGCAGGGCTGTCACGCAATTCGTGACGGGCTCCCCTCGGCAGGCCTGGGGCACCCTGACTGGAGGGGGCGGCACCAAGCAGGAGATCAACGCCACCACGACAATCAACATCCAGGGTCGGCCTGACCAGGCTGTGGTCGATAAAATCAGCGGCGCTGTGGATCAGTCGATCCGCGGGGCGGCTTCGAGGGCAGCAGCGCGATGAACTACGTGCTCGATGGCAGAACCGGCATCCTGAAGAGCTGGGGGGCGCTGAACGCGGACCTCCAGCTGACGGCCGTCACGGCAGCTGAGGTCAAGGACCAGCGACGACTCTCGACGTATGCCGGAGCCTGGGGTGGCTTCGACGTGATGACTGGCCTCGGCCCGACGGAGCGAACGCTGACGGTCCAGGGCCGGGTCAGCAACGACCTGCTGTCACGGGACGCCACTGCTCGTGTGCGGGCCACGCTGGACAAGCTGCTTGAGTCCCAGGAGCCTGTGGCCTTCGTGAGCCCTGTAGCCAGCATCCCGCGGGGTATCCTGACCAGCGCGACCGTCACCCAGGTCGGGATAAACGCGATCGACGTGGAACTGGCCATACGGGCCGTACGGGCCGTGGGTGCTGAGTCCGCAGCCGGCGAGAAGGCCCCGCCCCGAGCCAAGAAGGGTGGGAAGGACTTCACCACACCGATCGCCGGCCGCCTGAAGGCTGCAGCCAAGGCCAGGCTGCCGGAGGCGAGCCTCCCGATCGACACCCGCAGCCTGGCCGCTAAGTTCCAGGACGCAGTGAGCGACCTACTCGAAGGGTTGACGAAATGGAAGAGAAACTGACATACCGGGCCGTGGATGGGCAGCAGGACACGTGGGTGCGGGATGGGGCGACATTCCACGCCCGTTGGAACCGCCTGCTCTGGCAGTGGGTCGTGGTAGTCGAGCACAAGGGGTGGCGGGCGCTCGGTAATGGCTCCGCCAAGACCCCCTCAGCCTCGATCCAGCACATCGGCGATGGAGTCTTCGCATGCAAGGCGTGGTAGTCGAACTGGTCGGTGAGCACGGTACCCTCAAGCTGGATGGCGCCTGCCGGTCAATCGCGGTCACGCGGGCTGAGGACGGACTCGCATCCGATGTGGCAGTGATCATGCAGGGCGTACCGCGCGCCATCGGTCAGCAGGCTACCGGCGGAGCCTTCCACACGGTCCGGATCAAGCATCCGGTGCTGCCCGTCACAGCGGACGTGGTGAGGGTCCAATGGGATGTCCACAGCGCTGAGCTGACGATTAGCGGCGGCGAGAGGGCGGCCGAGTGGAATACGAAGCGGGTAGCGCTGTCCTTCCCCCACAGTGCGCCGACGTCGCGTGTGGCCCAGGCTGTGGCAGGCGCCCTTGGCTTACCCGTGATCGGGGCCGACAAGGCCGTCCTCCCGACTTGCCCCCGGACCTTCTCCTGCCTGTGGCGCGATGCCATGCGGCAGGTGTTCGGGCGCCAGTGGACTGTGACTGCGTCCGGGGTCATCTGCGGCGGCGAGGCGGCTACGGTCACAGTCAATGATCGGACGGCCTACGGCGTGTCGTCAGTCCAGCGGGAGAGGAAGGATGACGGATCAGAGGTCACGGTGGCGACGGTCGAGCTACCACTGACGCCCTGCGACGTGGGTGCCAGGGTGGCCGGTCTCGTGGGTGAGATCGGCGTGGCGGGGCGGGTTGTGAGCGTGAAGCACGTGCTAACATGGGACGAATCGAAGACGACCATCGGGGTGGAGCGTGAGTGATGTGCGGATTGTGACCGGCGTGATCCGGTCGGTCGCGGGGTCGCTGGCCGTCGTCAAGCCGAACGGTACCGGTGACGATCAGGCCCCCTGGCCTGATGTGCAGGACTGCCGAATCCTGTCGCTGACGGGCTCGAACAACACAGCCTCCCTGTCCATGAGCGCCATGGCTGGGGACGAGTGCATCCTCTTATTCACAGGTGAAGACAAGACGAGCCCCTTCTGCATCCCGTGCGCGGTGTCGGCGCCAGGCACGGTGTCACTACGGCACGGCGACGCTCATGTCACAGTGAACCGCTCGACCGTGCTTGTGTCCACAGGGGCTTCTTCGGTGGCGGTCGGCAAGACCTCCGTCGCTGTGTCCGCCAACCGCATCGACCTGAACGGCAGCGTCACCGTGATGGGCGACCTGTCCGTGGTGGGCTCGATGCTCAACAACGGTAGGAACATCGGCGCCGGCCACAAGCACAGCAACGGTACGGCACAAGACGGCAACACGGGAGCAGTTCTGTGAAAGACCTCCAGCTCAATTCCGACGGTGACCTGGCAGACGGCGACCTGGCCGCCGAGGGTGAATCCGTCCTGCAATCCTGCAAGATCGCCCTCCAGGCCTGGAAAGGCGAGAGTCCACTGCAGCCGGATCGGGGCACCGACTGGCACAAGCTGGCTGCCCACGGTAAGGAGCAGGACACCGTGACAGCAGTCGTCGCGGCAGTCGTCCGTGTGCAGGGCGTGGCGACCTTCGGCATCACGGGTGTTAAAATTGACCCTAGTTCCCGCGTCGTGAGCGTGGATGTGCAGATCAATGGAATAGGTCAAACAGTCAATGTTTAATGTCACCCAGGGCGCACCGAACGTCTCCGACATCCGAGCCAAGCTGTCGGAGCGACTCCGCACCTCCCTCCCGGATGTGGACACGAGTCGGGACTCTGTCGTCGGGCAGCTGCTCGACATTGTGGCCGAAGAAGCCGCGCTGTCCTACGAGTACGCAGAGCACGCCTACCTGCAGAGCAAGCTGGCCACCGCTACCGGGGCGGCCCTGGACGACATCGCCTCTATCGTCAACGTGCAGCGTCGGCGCGGCTCACAGCCCCTGTACGCGGCCTTCGTCGTCGGCACGCCTCCTGACACGGTCAAGTTCAGCGACGGCACCACCGGACGTATCACGCGCCGTGTGGCGGGCCGCTACGCCTACCTGAAGTCGTCGATCCGTTACCCGGATACCGCCCACAGTATCAACGAGCTGATGGCACAGGCCTCGCTGATCTCTCGCGGTGAGATTCTGATCCACCGCGACACCGAGTTCGGCAACCCGCAGGCTTTGGCAGCCATCGGCGCCACCGACCTGTCCTACATCGAGCTGGATGTCAAGCCGTCGAGCGCCACCGGCGACGACTGGCAGATCGTGGCCCCGAACCCTCCGATGCGGTCCAGCGGCAACGCGGACGACGAGCCGGACGACTCCCTGCGGGCTCGCGTCAAGCCCCAGACACATCTGGTCGGCGGCACGATCGCAGCCATCGAGGCCGCACTGGCCGCCGAGGGCATGCCCGCCTCTGTACACGAGTGGCTGGCTCCATCCCTGTCACCCCAAGGGCAGCCCCCGGGCACCATCACGATCGCGTTCCATGCCCCTGTGGAAACCACCAAGGCGGCCCAGGCCATCCGCCGGGCCCGCCCTGCAGGCATCCCGTCCTGGGCGCCAGAGGCAGGGGGCTACAGGGACTCAAGCACGGGGGAGATGTGGGTCGTGTCCGCCACTCGCCCTGTGGCGATCACAGTGCAAGGTGTGGCGGTCGTCCCGGGTGCAGTCCGAGACAACGCCAAGGCTGAGGCCGTCATCCGCCGCGAGGTCGTCAAGCCCGGCATCATTTACGGCCAGAAGATCGCTGCCATCCTGGCGACCGAGGTGCCGTGGGTGCTGGACTGCACGATCCTGCTCAACAACGCCCCCAGCCTGCCGGCTGACACGCGCTCAACCGAGATCCGGGAGATCAAATGGACCAGCTGACCTGGCTGCAGCAGAGCCTCCAGAAGCCTCGACTCTCGGCGCTTGCCCGGGAGCTGGCCGGGATCTTCCCGCGACCTGGGGTCCCCCAGGTCCAGATCGGCGCCCCAGACGCCCCTCGTGGCAGCTACAACAGCGCTGCTCACAAGCCGGGGTCGCACGCCGAGTACCCCGGACACATCCTGCGATACCGGGAGTTCCAGTCCAACGCGGACTCGGTCGAGTATGGCTGGGCCCGGCCCTACACGGACCACATCGGTATCCTGGGCGGGCAGGTCACGGTCGCCAATGACGGCTTCTTCACCGGCCTGTCCGGGGGGGCTTCGACCTGGATCTCGACACTCTACTACGCCGCACCAGAGGTCAGCCGGAACGCCAGTATCTCCTGGACCCACAGCTCCTTCACGGGTACCCTGGCTACGGGTAATTTCGCCTCGCTGTCGCCGATCCTGAGTGGGTTGAAGACGGCGGCAGACGGGGGGCCGCTGCGTGATGCGGATGGTACAATCCTGCTTTCCTCACCGCTGGCGTGGGAACCCCCGGAAGCCCGCGGGTTCACCTCGATCCAGTGGCTCACGGGATCCGAAACGAGAAGGGACTGATGAAACACTTCGCCCCGCAGGATGAAGCGGCGAACCCTGCAGCCAGCCGCTACAACAACCACCGCACGCCGCCCGCAGCGCTGATGGCCTACGGCTTCCTGGGCGCTCGCCCGGGTCGCATCGGCTCCCCTGTGGCAGCCGAATGGTTCAACTGGCTGTTCGCTCACCTGACGCTCGCCTGCCCGTTCTACCTCGAGAAGCCCGCGTCCGGCTCGATCACGATCCCGAACCTATTCAAGCACCGCGTGGACGGCAAGCAGGTCATCAAGGCCTTCGAGATCCGCGGCTTCGCCGGTGACGGCTCGCTGTCCAACCGCAAGCTCGTAGCTGTGCCGGCCTACTCCGTAGGCTCGACCACCTCGCCTATCACTGGCGTGAACGTGACGCCGAACTCCATCACGATCGACGTGGACGCGACGTGTGGAAGCGCGGCGACTCACGTGACGATCCAACCCTTCACCGAGGCTCCCTGATCATGGCCCTGACACTTACCGAAGAACAGCAACTGCGCGAACTGCTGCGCTATGCCGCCGCCTCCCAGGCCGGCAAGACTGCCAGCCAGCTGCCGCAGGCCTCTAGCATCCTGGCCGTCGGCCCCTACATCGCCAAGAGCTACAACTCGGACACGCTGACGACCGTGCCGCGGAACGTCGTGGTCTCGGACCTGCTCGACACTGAGCCGCTGGCGAATGCCCGGAACAGCCAGGCGGCCGGCAGCACCAACCACCTGATGACCCGCAACGCTACGCGAGCTGAGATCACGTCCATGACGGACGCCTCGATCAAGGCAGCCAAGGTGGCCGCTGACAATGCTCAGGGCAAGGCCGCCGTCAATGCACGGAACCTCGCCGCCCTGCAATCCGAGTTCAGCTTCCGCGCCTCGGCACTCGAGACCTGGCGGGCGAATGTCGTTACCCCCGCCCTGGCGAAGCACCTGACGTCAGCCGGGCCGGGGTATATGGACAACCCGGTCTTTCTGGTAGGGGCAATGAACCCGCCGGGCACCAGCTACGCACAGCGCAAGCACACGTTTCAGTTCCCGCTGCGGCCAAACCCCCTGGTGTTCTTCTCGATCTGGGGCGACGTGGGCTTCCCGCGCTTCGATCTGGCGAACGAGGGGGGCAAGATCACCGGTTTTGTCACCCAGCACAGCCCCACCGGCGGCCTCTGGATGGCCATCGGTGAAAGAGCCTGACCTCCGATCAACCCGAGGACTGAAGGTCCGGCCCTCATCTCAACCCTCCCGAAGTACTGCTGTGGACCTCAATGATCTCCAACGCCTGGTCTCCCTTATCACCCCCTTCGCTTTGGCGTGGGTGGCTGCGATCCAGGCCCGCATCACCAAACAGTCCGACCAACTGACTGACCTGGAGCGACGGGTCCTGCAGGCCCGTGTAGAGGCCCAGAAGGACACGGTCAGCCGCGGCGAGATCGAGCGCCTGTCGGCCCAGGTGGGCCAGGTGCTCGCCATGATGCGTCAGCAGACGGGGCAGCTGTCCCGCCTAGAAGACCGCATCGAGGGGGCCCGCCGTGGCTAAGCCGAATACCCGTGACCTGGAGCGCCTGAAGGGTGTAGACACGGTCCTGGCGGCTGTCACCCTGGCTGTCATCAAGCGCCACCCGGTCGAGTGCCATGTGTCAGAAGGCCTGCGAACGGCTGCCCGGCAGAAGGAGCTGGTGGCTGCCGGCAAGTCCCGGACCCTGGACAGCAAGCACCTGACTGGCCATGCTGTCGACCTGGTCGTGATGCCGGGCGGGAAGCCAGACTGGAGCCCGAAGGCTTACACAGAGTTGGCCCGGACGTTCGCCCAGGTGGCCCTGGAGTTCGGTCTTCCGATCCGCTGGGGTGGGTCCTGGAGGTGGATTTCCGGCCCAAACTGCCGCGACTTCCCCTTCCTGAGTGCGAAGTTCTTCGACGGGCCCCATTTCGAAACGGAACGATGAAGCTGCTGATTGACAACTGGCATCAGGCCTGGCGCCTGTTCAGCGTGCAAGCCGCCGCCGTACTGGTGGCCCTGGAACTGGCAGGCGACTACTTGCCTGAGATCAAGGAGTATCTGGGTGATGATTTCGCCAAGTGGGCTGGTCTGGCTATCATCGTGGCTCGCGTCGTCCGCCAGACGCCTGCCCGCGTGGCTTCTGACACACGGTCTGGCGCTGCTGGCCGGGATGTGTCTGACACACCAGTGGCACGAGGTGAGGAGTGATGCCCAGCACACGCGAGCGCTCGAGCAGATCCGCCTGGCCGAGCAGGCCGGCCTCAAGCGGGCTCAGGCGATCGACCACCGCTACCAGGCTGAGCTTCGGCGCCTGCGGGCTGCTGCTGGCAAGCACACTGGCAGCCTGCGCGACCGTAACGCCTCCGGCACCGGTCACACCGTCAGTGCTCCAGGAGGCGCCACCGGCTGGCGACTTTCGGATGAGGCTGGAGCATTTCTTCGGGCTGAAGCCGACCGGGCCGACGAATTGAAGGCCTGGGCTGACTCCTGCTGGGACTACGTGCGGCAGACGCGGAAATGAAGAAGGGGCCAGAAGGCCCCTTTTTACCGGCAGATGACGACTCAATGTGAGGAGATGACGACGAGGAACTCGCCATCCTCACTAAACCGTGCCAAGCACAGCATGCCTCCGATCGGCGTGGCGCACTCGAAGTTTCCTTCAGCTCCGACCCTGTCAGCCGGCGGTCGCAGGGCATCGCCGCCGACATGTCGGCGCTGGAAAGGCGACAGCTCCTCCACTGCGATCACGGGGGCAAACTCGTCATCCTGCACACCAACGATGTAGTGGCCGACCTGGAACCACCGACTGCGGAAGGTGCCACACTCGGCCTCAGTCGCCAGAGCGTTGTAGGCAGCCTCGCGGGTATCAAGGTGGGTGATGGGGGCCAGGGCGTTCCAGACGTGAGCCTTCAGTCGGCCCCGGGCTGAAGCCCGCTCGCTGCGGGCCTGGATGCTGTCTTCTGCGGTCATCATGATGCTATCCTCTTGGAAAATGCGGCCCGGCAACCGCCGGGCCTCACGCACAGGTCAGTCCTCAGGCTCCCACAAGGGCAGCTCGCCCACGTGCAGCAGCCACTCGCCGGCCTCGATTGTGACAGGGTCCGACCCGCGGTTCAGGATGGCGACCTTGACCTCATCACCGTCCAGGATGCTGCCGGTCAGCAGCACGCACATGTCGAACTTGCCCAGCCCGCGGATGAGCGACGCGATCACAGGGGCGTAGGTGCGAAAGCCCGTGTGGATGACCTGGACCTGGCCAGGCGGGATCGTGACGGTCTCAGCGGCCGCCAGCCAGCTGTGGTTGATGTCCTTGGCGTCACACAGGGCGTCCAGGACGAGTTTCTCAAACATGGGGTTCTCCTATCAGAGGGTGAGCGGCCGGTTGGCCATACAGCGTGGGCTGGCACAGGGGGCTCAACCCATGGACTGCATCATAGAGCAGGCTGCCGGCGGAGTCAAGCCCCTGTGGCAGCCTGGGTGAAGTATTCACCCCAGTGATATATCACCAGGATAAATGGATGCTGAGTACTCAGCACGTAGCCCATAGGGGGCCGAGTGCTGAGTACCAAGACGGGCATCAGATCGTCTTCAGCAGGTGCCGGCGTTTCTCGCGCACCAGGAACCGGCTCTGCGACCAGCCACCGCAGTCGCTGCAGCGGTACCGCTGGTACCTGCCAGCCACAGTGGTCGTGAAGCCCCGGGCCACCACATTGGCGGAGCCGCAGCGCGGGCAGTGGTGTGCCTCTTCCTCGCGCCCCTGTGACTGCGGCACCAGGCCGGCAAACTGCGGGCCATGGGCCCAGGGCAGGACCTTGTCGAGCAGCTCACACATGGCCTCCACGTCGGCGTTGTTGTAGAGCCGCATCTCCTGCTCGGCGGCGGGGTTCCGCTTGAGCCACTCCGTCCACAGCGAGAGCCCAGGGAAGCGACTGTGTGAGCGCTTGGCGGTCTTCTGCCCCTGTGTCAGCCAGGCGAGCTTGTAGGAGGCCTGGCCACCGATCTGGCGGGCCATCAGCATCGTGTCGAGAATCCGAGGCTTGGGCAGCGGCTCCAGGCCGCAGCGGAAGAAGGCGCCGTTGATCATAGGCCAGTCGAAGGCCGCGCCGTTGTGGGCGACGATGTGTGTGGCGTCCTTGAGCAGCGTGTGCAGCTGGGCGACCAGCTTGCTGTCGTCGCGCTGATCCTCCTGGTCGAAGGTGGAGGCGTAGGAGGCCTTCTTGACCTTGCCGAACTCCCACTCAGCCCAGCTGAACGAGATGATGGTGGACTCCTGCTGGATCTGATCGATGGAGATGGCCTGCTTGCCGGTGCGCCAGACGTAGGCCACGCACGGGGCCGTCTCGATGTCCAGGGCGATGACGCGGGGGGCGTCGTGGGGTTTCCTGACTTTCACGGGGGTTCCTGCCAGCGGCCGGCCCCCGGCCTATCCAGGAGCCACCATAACCGCTGCGATGGGGCATGCTACACCGTGTAAACGCCCCCAGTCAAGCGTTTATTGCCGGCTCCTCACACACGGGGTGAACTCTGTGTCAGAAGGCTGGGATCACCCCGTCCAGCGAGACAGGCGGCCTCGGCCGTCGATCACAAGGGCCATCCGGCCCCCAGGGCCCGGATGGGGTCGGACGGTGGCGGCCCTTCCAAGCACTCAGTACTGCGTACCGGGTACCGGGTACTCAGCAGGGGTCGGAATGCCTCTGGCAGCCTCCAGAAGGCCCGCTACGGCCCTCCGGCCCCTTGGGTAGGGTCAACCCCTTGGTGGGCCCTCTGAAGGCCTCCTGCGGCCTCCTGGAGGCTCCTGAGCCCCCGGTGGGCCCCACAGGCTTCTGACAGGCTTCTGACAGGCTTCTGACACAGGGGCATTGCCCCTGTCCGTCGCCGCGCTTCGCCCCTTCTCAGTACCAGGTACTCAGTACGGAGTACTTCGAGGAGCCCCACCTGTGTCAGGAGCCTCTAAACGACCCCAGGAGGCTCTCGGACAGCCTGGCAAGGGGATCACCCTACCCAGGGGCTCTGAAGGCCCCTATGGGGCTCTACGAGGCTCCTGGAGGCCTTCTGGCAGCGACCAGGGACATACAGACACCAGGGCCGGCCTGACGTCCTGCTGGCTGCCTTCCGACACAGGGGGCTCGCCCACCCGTATCGCCCTCAGTCTTGACCTCCGCCTCTTCTTCGTACTCGGTACGGAGTTCGCTGAAACCCCACCGCATACCCCTGTGTCAGGAGGGAATGCCTCCAGGAGCCCCCAGAAGGGCCATAGGGGCGTTTTCAGGCTGCGGTAGGGTGATTCCCTTATGCAGGGCTCAGAAACGCCCCTAGGGCCTTTTAGAGGCTCCCAAGGGCATCCGGCCCGGCTACCCCGAGGCCTGCAGCCGGGCGAGGGCACGCTTCGCGGCTGCCTCCTTCTCGGCCGCACTGAAGAACTCCCGAATGGCTGCGACACGCAGCTTCTGTGCCTGCGGGTACTGGAAGTCCACCTCATAGTCCCGGGCGATGGCCCGGAAGCGCTCACCGACGGTCTTGGTGACTCGGCCAGCACTGACGGCCGCCGTCTGTGTCAGGGTCCATCCATCCGGGAGGGGTGGGAGTGCACCCTGGTCAAGCAGCCGGCTCACGGCGCTGCCGGACCGGACGTGGAGGGTGTACCCGCGGCACGTGGTGAGCTGCCAGTATGTGTCCCGCCGCGGTGCGTGCTTCTTGTGCTGCT
>ERZ1674176.57-NODE-57-length-31458-cov-18.702321_pt1 | contig 31458 bp, 32 predicted proteins | sample MGYA00581288_ERZ1674176 | MGnify/ENA primary metagenome ERZ1674176 (study PRJEB41354, sample SAMEA4873327) | human saliva metagenome | biome: human-associated habitat [ENVO:00009003]; feature: mouth environment [ENVO:08000002]; material: saliva material...
GAGACTGGCGGTGTTGCGCTTGGAAGCGGGCACCATTTTCGCCCTGTGCCCGCCCGCACCCGCCGCATCACGTACGCGGCGCATCCTGAGTGTTTGGCGGGGTACATGATTCGAAGGAAAACTTGTGGCTCTAACTATCGGCATTGTTGGCCTGCCTAACGTGGGCAAGTCCACCCTGTTCAACGCTCTGACCGGCAACACTGTGCTGGCGGCTAACTACCCGTTCGCGACTATTGACCCGAACGTGGGCGTGGTGAACCTGCCGGATGCGCGTCTGAACCGTCTGGCTGAGATTTTTGGTTCGGAGCGTATTCTGCCTGCGACTGTTTCGTTCGTTGATATTGCGGGTATTGTGAAGGGCGCTTCTGAGGGTGAGGGCCTGGGTAACAAGTTCCTCGCGAACATTCGTGAGGCGCACGCTATCGCCCAGGTGGTGCGTGCGTTTGATGACCCGGACGTCATTCACGTGGACGGCAAGGTTGACCCTGCCTCCGATATGGAGACCATTAACACTGAGCTGATTCTGGCTGACCTGCAGACTTTGGAGAACGCTATTCCGCGTCTGGAGAAGGCTGTGAAGATTAAGAAGGGTGACGCCGCTCAGCTGGAGACTTATAAGGCTGCGCAGAAGATCCTGGAGGATGGTGACACCATCATTTCTCGTGCGAAGGACGCGAAGCTGGAGCTGGCTCACTTGAAGGAGTTGAACCTGCTGACTGCTAAGCCGTTCATTTACGTGTTCAACGCGGATGAGGGCATTCTGGCGTCTGAGGAGAAGCAGCAGGAGCTGCGTGACATGGTGGCGCCGGCTGAGGCTGTGTTCTTGGATGCGAAGCTGGAGGCTGATCTGGTGGAGCTGTCTGAGGAGGAGGCTCGCGAGATGCTGGAGATGAACGGTCAGGATGAGTCCGGCCTGGACCAGCTGGCTCGCGTGGGCTTCTCGACTCTGGGTTTGCAGACTTACCTGACTGCTGGCCCGAAGGAGGCTCGCGCCTGGACTATTTATAAGGGTGATACTGCGCCGCAGGCTGCTGGCGTGATTCACTCTGATTTTGAGCGCGGCTTCATTAAGGCTGAGGTTGTGTCTTTCAAGGACCTGGATGAGGCTGGCTCCATGGCGGAGGCGAAGGCTCGCGGTAAGGTCCGTATGGAGGGCAAGGACTACATCATGCAGGACGGCGACGTGGTCGAGTTCCGCTTCAACGTCTAAGCGATAAGAACATAACAGCGGAGCCCCGCACTGTACGTACAGTGCGGGGCTCCGCTTTATCTTTGTTGGCTTCTTCTGAAGAGTCTGATTGGGCTATCTTCTTGCTTGAATCTATAGGATGACAAGATAGAAAGCTGTCTTCCGAAGTGGTCGTCTGTGGTGTTGCGGTAACTCTTATCTGGCGGGATATACGGCAATGGTGCGCTACCTATCTATATGTTTGTGATGGATTGTTACGCGCACAAGAAGACCATTTTTTGAGTTATGTGATGCACTGCATAAAATAAAGCTATGACGAAACCGCAGTTGGTAGCGTCTAACTATTAGCACGGCAAACATGACGGGCAGCAAAACCAGTCAGATCAGTCAATGAAGAAAGCTGATCGTGGATGCCACCGAGGGCACCTTGACTACATTGCTTACTGCATCGTGCATAACCGTTATTAACCATCTCGGATTTTTACGAAAGAGGCTCCAAATGAGCAACAACGCTATCCCCCAGACCGCAAAGCAGCGCGAGCACAACGAGAACAAGGCTGAAGAGACCAAAGAACCCCGCGGCCCCCTCCAGACCGAGCACGGTGTTACCACCATTGATGAGAGCGTCGTCGCAAAGATTGCTGGCATGGCAGCTCGTGAAATCCCCGGCGTCTACGACATGGGCAACGCTGTCCGCCGTGCGTTCAACGCAGTGACCGACCGTATCCCCAACGCTCAGACCAACGTTGCTGGCGGCATTAGCGTCCAGAAGGGTGAGACCCAGGCAGCTGTCGAGGTTACCGTAGTCGTCGAGTACGGTGTCTCCATCGTCGAGGTTGCCGACGCAATTCGTCGCAACGTTATCGAGCAGATTGAGGGCACCACCGGTCTCGAGGTTGTTGAGGTCAACATCAACGTTACCGACGTTCACCTGCCCGAGGACGACTCTAACAAGTCCGAGGACACCGACCTCAAGTAACCCGCATCCAACGCCTTAATCTAAGGAGTTCTTATGAAGACAACGCACCTGGCCCTCCTGGTGGGCCTGTTCCTTGGAGCCGTTCTTGCCTTCGGTTCTTTCGGAACGTTCGTTCTGGTGGCCCTGTGTGGCTTTGCCGGATGGGCCGTAGGCCTCTGCCTGGAGGGCCGGGTCGATGTCCGAAGCCTCCTGGACGGGCGAAAGAAGTGACGATGGTGACCGCGAACCAGCGTGCAAACATGCAGCTAAGTGCTTCCCAGGAAGAACGTTCTTCCTGGGAGCACCGCGGCACCACAACCATCCCCGCGCGACTCGTTGCAAAGATTGCAGCTGAGGCTGCAAATGAAAGCGCCAACGTTGGCTCAAATGCTGGAGGCGTACTGGGAATTGGTACCCGCCACAACTTCGACTCGCGCCCTGAAGCCCAGTGTGAACTCTACGGCCAGGTAGCAGTCCTGCACCTGGACATCGGACTGGTCTTCCCCGCACCTTTGTCCCCCATCCTCGAAAATCTGCGCGCACACGTGCGTAACCGCGTTGAGTACCTCACGGGGCTTAGCGTGGGCAAGATTAACATCGAGATATCCTGGCTCAATCCGAGCAGCCACGTTAGGAAGAGCCTTAAATGAGTACACCTGTTCCGAAACTAATTCGTCGTCCCTCGCGAAGCATCCCTAGCATCCTGTTGGCTCTGGTTTTGCTTGCACTGGGGGGACTGGTGGTTTGGCTTGCGGTTCACCGAATGGTGAACGGTGCCTGGCCCGAGTCTATGGTGGGTACCCTCACCGCTATTGGTTCTACCGCTCTTGGCTCCGTCACGGCTATTATCTTCGCCATCATCCTGGCGGTGTGCGGTCTGGCTATGATCATTGGCGCTGTGTTGCCTGGAGTCCCGGATCGTATAGAAATTTTCCCCGACGATATTCCCGGTCAGACTGTCGCAAAGCGCCGAGACTTGGCTAACCTCATTCAGACCCAGGTTGAGCAGATTGACGGCGTCCACTCCGCTATCGTTACCGCTAACGGCTCCCGCGTAGACGTTGTTGTCCATAGCGTCTTGGACGACCTCGGCCCCGTGCGTGAAGCTGCACGGAAGAAGACCGACGAAGTTCTAAAGATGCTCGCACCCGTGGGTATTGCACGTAGTCGCGTGCGGATTAAGCATATTAGCTAAAGGAGATACGAATATGCGTTCAGTTTCTGGTGTTTTGAACAGAACTGTCCTAGCCACCTTTGGGCTTCTCCTTGTAGTAGTGTCCTTTTGGCTTTTAGCTTCGGGTCTCAATGCTGGTCAGGCCTGGCCGGAAATTGCACCTTTCCTGGCCTCTGCACAGGACCCGGTAGCTAGCTTTATCGGACCCATGGTACACACGCCGTGGTTCCTGCCTGTAGTAGCACTGGTATCAGTACTTATTGTCGTTGTCGGCTTGTTCATGCTGGTTGCACAGGTTCCCCGTAAAGCTGCTGCCTCCCCTTTGAAGTTTAGTGGTTCTGAGGGTGTGCTGATGGCTACTTTGGCACCTGAGGTTCTGGCGCAGGCTTTGACTGAGCGTGCTCAGGAAGTCCCTGGTGTGGAAAAGTGCGCTGTCTGGGTTACTGGCTCCCCGAAGAGCCTGTGGGTTCAGGCAGAGGCTACTGTCTCTCAGGGGTGTGAGGTTGAGTGGGCTATTGCTGAACTCAAGAACCGACTTAATAATGATGTGGCAGTATCTTTCGGCGCAAGCCCCAAGCAGATTGACGTTCTAGTACGGCTGGATCGTTCCTCGAAGTCGCGTAATGTCTCCGAATCTGTAACTGGCCATCATGCACCCGAAATCACGGGAGAGAGCATTGGCGCATAACCCTCAGAGCGAGGTGGCGCCAAAACCTCAATCCCATCAGTACCCCACCGCGCAGTTGAGCGCTTTGTCTGAAGCAACGCAGGACGAGGACCGATACCTTGTCCTGCGTGCTCAGGACGGAGACATTGACGCCTTTGAGAAGCTTGTTGAGCGTTATCAAGGGCGTCTTTTCCGCTCTGCATATATGATTGTTCGGAACCGTCAGGACAGCGAGGATATTGTTCAGGATACCCTCGTCCAGGCTTGGCGTAGCCTTCACCTAGTTCGGGAACCGGCAGCTTTTCGTGGCTGGATTATGCAGATTTGCACTAATAAAGCTACTAGTATGGTGCGTAAGCGCCAGCGTCGTGCCACGGATCCTTATGATGCAGAAGGACTCGAAGGTGTGAGCGCTGCGGCTGAGATGACGTCGAGCAGTACCGCTGACCCGGCTGAGTCCAGTGAAGTTAATGCGCAGATTCAGGCCCTTGCCGATCTTTTGGCGTCCGTGGAACCTGGACTGCGTATAGTATGGATTCTTCGAGAAATCGATGAGATGTCATACGAAGAGATTGCCAAGACACTGAACCTGACAGTTTCGACCGTCCGTGGGAGGCTGGCACGAGCCCGTTCTCTCGTCATACGCCTGATGAAGGAGTGGGCTTGAGTAACGCCAAAAACCTCTCAAATAAGGTCCGACACTCAGCAGCGTCGGTGAGGTCAATCGTACGATCCCATGAGCGGGATGATGCAGACACCCGCGAGTACCTACGTTTTATTGCTTCCCTGCACGAAGAGTGGGACCGCCTGGAATCTGAAGGGAATGACTCGGTCCTGCCCCGTCGCCCCCTAATGGAAGCTATTCTTGCTGAAACCCGACACGGTAAGCAAGTGGAGATGCCAGCAACAGATTTAGGTCCCTACAGCATGTCTGAGTTTTCGTTGAGGGCTCTTATTCGCCGCACTGTGGACTCAGTACCCGGTGCACGTTCCTTGCGTTCTTCTTTTGAGCATGCACCTTCAAGCGAAGAGCATCGCGGTCTGGGGGTGCCGGAGGTTGTATCCTGCCGAATCTCGGCTCACGGTGCCGTTGAAAGCCTACCGCAACTGGCCCAGCAAGTCCGCGAAGCCGTCCGCGAAGCCTGCGATAAGAACCTGGGAGTCTCCCCGACAGTCAATGTACATATCGAGGATATTCATCATGACGACTAACTTCTCTGCCGCCGAGCTACTTCGGCTGGTCACTGCCATTCCCGGAGTACGAGGAATCGAACCTGGGCTGGGTAGCACCCTGAAAGTAATCGGTAGCCGCATGACGCAGGCCCGATTTGGCGTAATCGTTGAATCAGGCTCGAGCCAAGCTACTATTGAGGTCGGCATTGACGGATCCAGGCCGGTCAAAGATATCGTACGAGATATCCAAGATACTGTCATTAATTCGCTGTCTCAAACGCAGCAACACGATGAAGAATATTCAAACTCTAAAACCTTAGAGTCAATCAGTAGCGATGACGACAATACCCCGCAGGTTAGGGTGAGGGTCCAGTCCCTCCTGTAGGGGGTTCTACCTCAGAAAGCAACGGAGCCCCGCACTGTACACACAGTGCGGGGCTCCGCCCTATTAACCCTCGCGCGCCACAACAGGCAGCCGCCCGGGTTTAAGCCTTATCGACCGGGATTAGTGGTCAGCACCAACCATCACGTTGGACGCCTTGATGACTGCGTAAGCGGTCTCGCCAACCTTCAGGCCCAGTTCCTTAATGGACTCGTTGGTGATGGACGCGGAGATAACAACCTCGGGAGCGATCTCAATCTTAACGATGCCGTTGGTTGCACCCTCGGTGATTTCAACAACCTTGCCAGCGAACTGGTTACGTGCAGAAAGCTTCATGAAGCCGTGCCTTTCACTCAATAAACGTACAAATGCTCTAGATACTATACACACCTTATCCTCTGCATAATGAGCAAAAACCCGAATTTTCGTAAATATTACGCACAAACCAGGCAAATTTTATTTTCGGCTTCACCCATGCCCCGAACCCACCCCAAAAGACCGGCAAAAACCAGCCCCACACATGCGGTTCATACCCGCCAAATGGTATAGTCAGCACGAACGCGAGAATCCTCGCACCCTCCACCGTCGCACCCCGCCCTCGCTGAAGCGCGCCCACACGCCGCAGCACCACCGCCCAAAGCCGCGGTAATTAGGCGCAGGGGAGCGGCGCATCCGCACAGACAGAAGAAGGAACCATGAGCGAAAACCTCAACGAAATCGAAGCACCCGCCTGCCCCGAATGCAACGAAAACTACACCTACGAAATGGGCGAACTCTGGGCATGCCCCATGTGCGGCCACGAATGGGAACGCACCGCAGCAGGCGAAACCGAAGAAGAAACCGGCGCCAAGGTTCTCGACTCCGTCGGTAACGAACTCGTCGACGGCGACTCCGTCACCATCGTCAAGGGCCTGAAGGTCAAGGGCGGCGCAGACATCAAGGCAGGCACCAAGGTGCGCGGCATCCGCCTGCTCGAATCCCCCGTCAACGGCCACGACATTGAGGCGAAGGTCCCCGGCGCAGGCCAGATGTACCTGAAGTCCTCCGTGGTGAAGAAGGCATAAGCCAAGGCGATATAAGCCAAGAATACACAAAACGCCTCCTGCGAGGCGCAGAAAAGGCGGCACCTCCCGCACTAGCTCACGCTAGGGGAGGTGCCGCCTTATGCTTTATAAAAATTGCTTAGGTTTTAAAAGAAACTGAAAAATATCTCTTTACTTTTTACCGGTCAAGCCCATGTACAGGGAAATGGTCAGCATTGCAGCAATAATTGAGATAATCCAGCGGATCCAGTCAATGCCGCTAGTGTCTGCAACACCCAGCTGGGTCGCTGCCCAGGTACCGATAGCTGCGCCGACAGCACCGCAGATAATGGTCCAAAGAATCGAAATGTTCTGGCGGCCTCGCATAAAGAAGCGTGCAAGTGCACCAATAATTGCGCCGGTAATAATGGTGCCAATAAAAGTACCCATTGTAATCTCCTTGGGTTTATATATCTGCCACTGTGGCAGATAGTATGTTATTTTCAATTATACGTAAATGTGATGTAAGAAGAGCTTATAAGAGCTTTTATTAAGCTAAAAGCACCTTAGTGTTTTATCTCTAAAACGCTAAGGTGCTTTTCTCGTCAATGAGATGAGTGTCGAATGTATCGAATGGTGAATGTATTGACTACTTCGACTTGCGCCAAATCTTCAGCGCGCTACAAATCAGCGGCAGCTGCAGGGGCAGACGACCGTACGCAATAGCCTTACGCTGAGTGGACTGGTTACGTGCATCCAGAGCCATCTGAATGTTCGCGGGGAACACTGCAACAAACAGCAGAGCCGCAAGCAGGCCACCAGCGCGGCGGGTCTTATCATTAGCCAGCAGGGCAGCGGTGCCCAGCTCAGCTACACCCGAACCGTGAGTGTACGCGTGGGGAGGACCCGGCAGGTACTTCGGCACAATCGAGTCGAAGGGATCCGGGATGATGAAGTGCAGCGCACCCATCACAGCGAGGGCACGAGCCATGCGAGTAGCCGAGCGCTCAGCGCTGTACTCTTTCTTCTTAAAAATACTCATGCTCCCATTATGCGCCCGTCAGAGGCGTATTCCTTGGCTCAGGGCACGCTGAACCGCTGCGTGTTTGACTGTCTAAAATGCGGACTCGGCACGTCAAACAGACAACATTGTTCAAAAGCAGGTAAGATAGGGGACAACGGCACCACGTGCGGATGACGCTCCGCCTACCCTTATCTTTAGGTGAGTCGCCAGACGGAGTAAAACACCGGGTGCCAACCGGAACAATCAAAGGAGTACATCATGAAGAAGATTCTGTTCATCGCTATCCTGGCAGGCGCTGCATACTTCGGCTACAAGAAGTTCGCTGCCTAAACAGCTAGCCCTCGGGCACTCTACATATCCTTAAGCAACGGAAAACCCGCCGTCTCACATATGAACCATATGCGAGACGGCGGGTTTCTCGTATGCCCAACCTCCTGGGCTTCAAACACGTAGCCTATAAGGTGAACCGGCTATTCGCTCGGTCTAGTAGCTCGGCGGAACCTCACCGGTCATCACAACCTTGTTCTGCGAAGAGCTCCAGCTGAACTCAGCAGTCGTGCGACCGCTCGCGTTGTGTACCTTCTCGTCTTCCTTCATGTAACGGTAGGTCACGCTAATCGAGCTGTCCGAGGTACGGGTAATCACCGGAGAGAACGAGTACGGCTCATAGGTTGCGGTACCAATGAACTTGCCGCGGTGGAACAGCAGAATGTGGTGCACCATCGCCGCGGTGCAACACGAAGACGGGGAAGAACCCGGAATCGCGTCAATCCACGACAGCTCAGCACAGGGGTCGTAACCCTCGTAGCTTGCCGAAACGTTCGTCCACTGATCCCACTTGCTCTTATTCTTCAGCTCGCGCAGAGCCTTAGACACCACGGTCGATGCAGAATCAGACGCGCAGGTGGAATCCTTCTTCGACTCAGACTTAGCTTCAGACTTGGAATCCGGCTTCGACTCGGATGCGGTCGGCTCAGCATGAACCGTAATCGTCACCACCGACGGCACCGGAGCAGGCGACGAAGCACTCGGGGTAGCGCTCGCGGATGCGCTCGGGCTCGCCGACGGGGTCGGGAACAGCGCCTGAGTGGAGGTCGCGCTCGCGGATGCAGAAGCGCTGCTAGAAGAAGACACTACGGTACCCGAAACAGCAGAATCAGTGCTTGCCGAGCAGGAAGTGACAACAAGAGCTAGAGCGGCGCCCAATGCGGGTAGAGCCAAAGCGGTACGGCCGGTGAAACGGCGGCGATTAGAAGACATGGATACTCCTGAAGATGTACGGCAGCGCGCATCGGTGCTGGTCAAGAAGTGAATAGTGAACTCGTCCAGTATAGGGAAAAAGAGGCGGGCACGTGGTGCGCGCGGTCAGTGCCGTTCGTTACCAGCGCCGTTCGTTACCGTGACATGCGTGAGCAGCTGCCCAGCCCAAACCCCCGGCCCAAACACCCAGCACCAAAAACCGGCTAGCAGACCTTATCGTCCGTCAGATAGTGCACCAGCCACCCGCGCCTCGCGGTCGCAATACGCGCCGTAATCCGCGGAAAAACCCACAGACTAATCGCGCCCTGAGCCCACAAAGTCAGCGAAAACAGCAGCGGCCGGAACGCAACATCGCGCGGATCCACGCCGGGGTTGAGAAGGCGCGCGAGCGCATCCGACAGGAAAATCGACGGGAACATCAGCGACATCAGCACCGTACCCAGCACCCAGCCCGGCCCGAAACAGAGCAGAACCCAGTGGGCACTCATCCGCAGATTCTTGCGGTGCGCCCAGCGGAACTGCCAGCCGCGCAGGCGGTACGGATAAATTACGCCCAGAATCGAGCCTAGGGACACCACAATAGCCGGCACCACAAAGAACGACAGGGACATCATGAGCGTGGGGGTCAGGTTCTTGTCATGACTGTGCAGAATCAGCGCCAGCAGGGTGCCAGAAACACCCGTGATTAGACCGATTGCAATAGCTTTCGTGCGCACGAACAGGTGCAGGGCGTGCGGGTCGCTACTGCGCAACGCACGCAGCGCATGCTCCTCATCGTGGCCCATCAGGTTCGTTGAGGTGACGTCCGCAACCATCCAGCCGACCATCACCAGCGCAAAACCAGCCGGGCCCTTAAACTCGCTAAACAGCCACGAACGCCAGACGTCCGGGAGCAGGTACCAGCAGATCGCCGCCAGCAGTGCGTTACACATGAGCGTCTGCGTTTCCACCGGGAGGGGGCGCGTGAACATGCGGCGCAGCTCAGCGCGCACACTCGGACGGTACGTATTCTGCGGATCAACGAGGGCACGACCCTCCACCCGCTGACGGCGCAGGTCCTGACGGAGTGCCCTGAAATTCGTCACGGGATGCGCCAGCGGCGCAAGGCGGGAAGATACGTGCCTCAAAATGCTCACCTGCCCATTGTAGAGGTGCCGCTGAGGCGAAGCGGCACCGCAGAAAATCAGCTATGCGGAAACTCTGCCCGCTAGTGCCTGTGTCCCCTTGCACACCCGCCCTATCCGGGGGACAATGAAGGCATGGCTGAAGTAACTCTACAGAACGAACTCGTAATCCACACCAACGGCGACCTGCCCGCAGTCGGCGCAAAGCTGCCCGAATTCTCGGTTCTCGCGGCTGATCTCTCCGAGATTTCCTCCGCAGATTTCGCAGGTAAGAACCTGGTGCTGAACATCTTCCCCTCCGTCGACACCAGTGTTTGCGCAACCAGCGTCCGCACTTTCAACAAGCAGGCTGCAGGCCTGGAGAACACCGTCGTGCTGTGCGTCTCCAACGACCTGCCCTTCGCAATCGGCCGCTTCTGCGCAGCCGAGGGCATTGAAAACGTCGTCACCTCCTCCGCTTTCCGCTCCTCCTTCGGTGAGGACTTCGGCGTGAAGCTGATTGACGGCCCCCTGGCGGGTCTGCTGGCACGCTCTGTGGTCGTCGTGAACCCCGCCGGTGAGGTTGTCTACACCGAGCTGGTTCCCGAAACCACCAACGAGCCCAACTACGAAGCAGCCCTGGCAGCTATCAAGTAAGCTAAGCTTGGTACGGGAGCTGGATACAATCCCGGCACCCGCACATACTTCCGTCAGGGTTACCTGGCGGTACACAGCACAGCAGATACTGAACGTCTACAGCGCATGGGTTCACCCACACATGCGGCTGGCGACAGCATAACGCCCCGCCTACCCGGTATTTCGGGTGGGCGGGGCGCTTTACTATATCCAGACTTAGTGTTCGGAGGCGCCGGGATGACCGGGAGCGTCGGCTTCGACAGGCTCCTCATCGGCGACCAGCATATGCTCCGGCAGGGTGCCGCGGCGCTTAGCCACCACAAAACGAGAGATAAGTAGCAGCATATACACCACCATCGAAATCAGTAGCATCGACTGCGGCGCCAACACCAAACCAACCACTGCAGATACACCTGCAATAGCTGCGGTGGTACGGTCCTTTGAGCTCTGATAAGCATCGATGGCGAGCACCGCAAAGAGTGCCGTCATCACAAAATCCACGCCCTTGAGCTCACTCAAGAAACTTGCACCCAGCACGTAGCCGAGCGTAGCGCTCGCTAGGACGCTCAGGTGCAGACCCGCATGAATCCACAGGATGCGGGAACCACGCAGCTTATGGCGGTCCGGGCCCGTATTCAGTGCATACGCCTCATCGATGAGGGTGTACACGGTGTAGAACTTCGCCAAACCACCACGCACACGCTCAATCGGGTACGACAGACCGTACATGAGGTGGCGGGAATTAATGAGCAGAGTCATCACGGCGATAGAGAACAGTGACGCATGATTCGACATCATGTCAATCAGCACGAACTCTACCGAACCGGCAAACACCAGTACCGGCAGCAGGGGAGCCACCCAGAACGGCAGATGGTAGCTGTGGACAAGCACACCCAAACCAATACCGACAAAGAACAAACCCAGCATAATCACACCGGCAACGCGCATCGCCTCTGCGAAGCCGCTCTCTCGCGGTTGCTGAGAGCCTTGTGCATCGGGGGAGGCAGGCGCCTCCACCACGGGAATCATGCCGGTTAGCGGAAGCGCAGAAGCAATGACCTGCTCCACCTGCTGCTGGCTCGCCTGATGAAGCTCGGGCTGAGAAGAAACAGCGGGGGAAGAAACAGACTTCTTAGAAATGCTCATCGTGACCCCCTAGAAAACCCAGTTAGCCAGCACAACGCAGGTGACGGTACCCGCCACCATGCTCAGCACCATATTCTTACGCCACAGGTGCGCACCCACGGTCACCACCAGGCCCGCCAGGTACGGCGCCGCCGTAGTGAACGAGGAGTAATCAATCTTCGCCACCGCATAGATGGCAAGTAGCGCAACTGCGCCGAGCGGAATCCAGTGGCTGAGCGCATCCAATAGTTCGGAGCCGGCCAGAGCCTTTTTCAGACCGAAGGGGAGCAGACGCAACAGAAAAGTAATGCCAGCAGCAACGAACACTGCAGCAAGAATATATCCGGTGGTTACATCACTGTTCATGAGGTTTATCTCTTTCTGCACATACTCAGCGAAAGAACCCTGAAAGAGTGAAAGAACCCTGAACGAGGCACGCGGGTGAAGCCGCGAAAACATCCGCGAAAGAAAAGGGTAGGGAGAGCCCACTCATAGAGAAGGCGCTAAGTAGTGCGGTAGGTACGTGAGTTGATGAAAGCCGCGAATAGTGAGGCGGAGGGGTATTCCTTCCGGGCAGAGACTACATCTCTGCATGACCTCGGGTGGTGCCGCTCCCGGTGCGGTGTTACTCCGGGGCGGCACAGCGTTCTGCGTCGCTAGTTTCCTTAGCGGTGTCTTTCATCTGAGTCATGGGTACCTTCACCTCTGGGAGCCTCCGTGCAGGTTCGCGCGGGAGGCATTTTAGTAATCCTAGAAATAGAAAGAGGGGAGAGCGAAGCTCCACTCATCTATCCTAACCGGTTTCGAACACGTATGTAACGTTCTTATCGCTGTGTGGAAGCGGGAGCATCAGCGGTAGTGGTGCTTTCAGCCTCAGCCGCTACCTCATGCACAGCACGATGCGGCAGCGTACCGCGGCGCCTCGCCACCGGGAAACGCGCCAGCAGCAGCACCACATACGAACCCAACGCCACCACCAAGAACGAGGACGGCGCAAAAATCAGCGCAACCGCAGCCGAAACCGCAACAAAGAGCGCCGTCACGCGATCCGGGTTGGCGCGGTAGCCGTCCATCGCAAGAACCGTGAAGATGGCCACCATCACGAAGTCCACGCCCTTCAGGCTGCTGAGGAAGCTGGCGCCCAGCACATACCCGAGGACTACGCTCAGAACCCACGACACGTAAATCAGCACGTTCACCCACAGAATGCGCGCCCCCGAACGTTCATTACGGTCGGGACCGGAGTTGAGAGCAAACGCCTCATCGCAAAGAGTGTGAATCGCCAGAGCCTTAGCCCAGAAACCCTTCACATTGTGCAACGGGTAGGAAAGACCGTACACCAGGTGGCGCGCATTCACCAGGAACACCGTCAACGCAATCGACGCTAGGGACGCGCCACCACTGACCATACCCACCATCAAAAACTCCACCGAACCGGCAAAAACTAGAGCAGATAGCAGTGGCGCAGTCCAGATCGGCAGGCCGTGAGCGTTGAGGATAATACCCAAACCCAAACCCAGCACAGCGATACCGAGCATCACCACGGAAGAATCCGCAACAGCCAAGCGGAAATCATTCTGCGTGCTCGTACGCCCAGTGCAGGGACGCCCAGTGCCGGGGGTCTGTGCCATAAAAGAGTTCCTTGTGTATGTTGTGCTCTTCAAAAAATCTACTGTGTGCGTGAGGGACTTCGAAGCTCCGCCGCGGTTTTCCAGTGTATAGGAGCAAGCGGTTGACCGACGAGAAAAAGAGCCCGGGAATAAAATAATGAGAAACACGCTTATAGTGAATGACGCTAAACAACGCGGCGCTGAATAACCTAGCGACCGTGCAGACAACCCGAAAGGAACCTCAATGGCTGAACAGAACAACGCTGAGCAGAACAACACCGTGCAGACCGCAGAAGAGCAGAAGAAGGTGTACTCGCGCCAGCAGGAACGCCGCGAACTCGAAAACTACCGTCAGACCAAAATCGAGCGCATCGACCGCCTGCGCTACCGTGCCTACGGTGCCAACGGCGCAACCCTCGACTTCGGTGTGGGCGAGGGCCTGCTGACCCCCGTCGAGCTGCTGCTTGCCGCAATTGCCGGTTGCTCCTCCGTGGATGTGGACGCGGGTACCTCCCGCCGCTCCACCCCGGAGGTGTTCGAGGTTCTCGCCTCGGCGCTGAAGCAGACCGAAGACGGCGCGGTGCGCCTCGACGACGTTGAGGTGGACTTCGATGTGCGATTCCCCGCCGATGAGCAGGGCGCCAAGGCTCAGAAGATGGTGGACCGTCTGATCCAGCTCAGCGAGCAGAAGGACTGCACCGTTTCCCGTACCGTGGAGCACCCCACGAACGTTTCGTTCCACAACCTGGCTGACTAAAGCCGGGCGAGCTAAAGCCTGGCGAAGTAGATAAGCCAGGGGAACCTAGTAAACAGGATTTGAACCCTCCCGTACCGCTTGTAATGAGATGGTACGGGAGGGTTTTTCTGTGTTTTTGTGGTTTTGGGTGGAAAAGAGCCTAAAAAGCGAGTAGGATTGACCCTCAGATTAGGAAAACTTACGGTACGTAAGAAATCCTTATGATTGAAGAATTTCTTGACCCAGGCACAAACCTTCGGCGGCGCCACCCGCAGCAAGACTAGACTGGACACCAGACTAGACCGCTAGCAAACGCACGAAGCAATAGCCTCAGAAAGAAGACCTGACATGGCACAGCCTACAGAGACTTCCGGCGCTGCATCGGAAGCCACCCCCGCAGAGGGTGAACTGAAGCGAGGCCTCTCCGCCCGCCACATGCAGATGATCGCAATCGGCGGCGCAATCGGCACCGGCCTCTTCGTCGCATCCGGTAAGACCATCTCCACCGCAGGCCCCGGCGGCGCAATCCTCGCCTACGCCCTCATCGGCGTCATGGTGCTGTTCCTTATGCAGTCCCTCGGCGAGATGGCTGCGCACCTGCCCGTCCCCGGCGCATTCCAGACCTACGCGGCACGCTACGTGTCCCCGTCCTTCGGCTTCGCCATGGGCTGGAACTACTGGTTCAACTGGGCGATTACCGTCGCCGCCGAGCTCGTCGCCGTCGGTGAGGTGATGAGGTACTGGTTCCCGGACGTCCCATCCTGGGTATGGGCGGCAGGATTCCTCGTGCTGCTGACCGGCATCAACGCCCTCTCGGCACGCTCCTACGGTGAGAGTGAGTTCTGGCTCGCCACCATCAAGGTTGTGACCGTGGTCGTCTTCCTCATTGCAGGTATCGCCATGATCTTCGGCATCCTGGGCGGTAGCTCGCCGGGCTTCTCCAACTGGACCACCGGCGACGCCCCCTTCGTTGGCGGCGCACCCGCCGTACTCGCCATCTTCATGGTGGCAGGCTTCTCCTTCCAGGGCACCGAAATGATCGGTGTGGCAGCTGGTGAATCTGAGAACCCCCGCCGCGACGTGCCCCGCGCGCTGACCAGCGTGTTCTGGCGCATCATGCTCTTCTACATTGGTGCGATGGTCGTCATCGGCTTCCTGATTCCTTACTCCGACCCGAACCTGCTCACCGCAGCGGACGGTAACATCAACATCTCCCCGTTCACCCTCATCTTCGAGCGTGCGGGCATCGCCTTCGCGGCAGCCATCATGAACGCCGTGATCCTCTCCGCAGTGCTTTCTGCGGGTAACTCGGGCCTGTACGTTTCGGCTCGTATGCTCTTCGCGCTCGCGCAGGAGGGTAAGGCGCCGAAGATGTTCACCCGCATCAACTCCGGTGGTGTGCCCATGAACGCACTGCTGGCAACCGCAGCAATCGGCGCGGTCGGCTTCATCGCCGCACTGCTCTCCCCCGATGGTGCGTACCTGTGGCTGGTGAACGTGTCCGGTCTGGCTGGCTTCATCACCTGGGTGGGTATCGCCGTGGCGCACTACCGTTTCCGCCGCGCATACCTGAAGCAGGGTAACAGCCTGAAGGACCTGCCCTACGTGGCGCCGTTCTTCCCTGCAGGCCCGATTATCGCCTTCCTCATGTGCCTGGTTGTTATTGGTGGCCAGAACTACGAGGCGTTCCTGAGCGGTGACTGGGCTGGTGTGCTCAGCTCCTACATTGGTCTGCCCGTGATTATCGCGGTCTGGCTGGTGCACCGCGTGGTCACTCGCGACCGCATCATCCCGCTGGAGCAGATTGACGTGAGCGGCATCGAGGTTAAGGCTTCGAAGTAACGCGAATAAGCAGAACTATTGGCTGAAATAGCTGATATGTGAAGAGCCGCCGGTTCTCCTGATTGAGGGGAGCCGGCGGCTCTTCGCTATCCGCGGTTTATTCCGGACGGGCGGGCTAGACTATGCGCCCCGCAGCTCTTAGGAGCGGCGACGCGAGCGCAGAACGCTCAGACCCAGACCCGCACAGATAGCGGCAACACCAAGAACAACGATCACGCCAACGCCTGATGCGCCGGTGTTCGCCAGGGTAGCCTTCTTGGGGCTGCTCTCCTTAGCGAGGCTGTCCTTTGCTAGGGAGTCCTGTGCCGAGCGGGCGGCGGTCACCGGAGCTTCCTGAGTGGGCTTGCTCTGGGCTGGCTTGCTCTTGGGATGCGCCACGGTTGCGTCCTCCAACTTGTCAGCGTTGGGGGTCTTATCGGCAACCGGCTCCGGAGCGACCGTTGCTTCCGGCAGCGCAGGAACGGTGGGTGCATCGGTGGGGTTCACGCCCACGGTTGCTTCCGGCAGAGCGGGAACCGTCGGGGCATCAGTGGGATTCACGCCTACGGTTGCCTCAGGCAGGGGCGCCACGGTCGGCGCGTCGGTGGGGTTCACACCCACGGTTGCCTCGGGCAACGGTGCCACGGTGGGCGCATCAGTGGGGTTCACGCCTACGGTCGCTTCGGGCAGGGGTGCCACGGTCGGTGCGTCAGTGGGGTTCACGCCTACGGTTGCCTCGGGCAGGGGTGCCACGGTCGGTGCGTCGGTCGGGTTTACACCCACGGTTGCTTCCGGCAAGGGCGCTACGGTGGGTGCGTCGGTGGGGTTCACGCCCACGGTTGCTTCCGGCAGAGGAGCCACCGTCGGAGCATAGGTCGGAACCGCAGAAACCACGGGCTCCTGCGCGAAAAGCTCAAGAGGCTTCTGAGCATCAAACGAGCCGTACTCAGCACCCTGAACGCCAGCCGCCATAGTGCCCGCAATGTACTTGTGAGAGGTATTCAGCGTCGCCGCAACATCCGCCGGGACCTTCACCTCCGTCTCAAAAGCACCGTTGTGAATCTGCGAAGCAGGTACGGTCACCTCAGCCACGAAGCGCATACCCGTCTGAGGAAAACGACCGGGAACCCACACATTCGTATCAGACACCACCACGCGCACACCGTGCGGGGTCGCCTCACCCGTGTAGCCGGTACCGCGCACCTTCAACACAGTCTCACCCTTGGTGTTCAGACGCGGCGAATCCACGTACAGAACCGGTGCGGCGCTATCCTTCACAACGTCCATGCGCAGAACCTGACCGCCACCGTAACCATCAACGATGATATTAGCGACGAAGCTGTAGTTCTTCGCCGGGTCAATCAGGCTACCGGGAACGTAATGGGTCGCAGTCGCCGTGCCGTCCTTGAACGGGCCCTCAACGCGCACCGTCTGAATCGGGTTCAGAAACGGGAAACCCCTATGGTTTGCCTCGTGCAATGCCGGGGCGAAAGCGGTAGTTTTCGCGGGCAGTTTCGACGCCTTGAACGTAATCTTGTTCAGACGCAGGGCAGTCTTCAACTCACGAGTATTGGTCTCAACCTTGTAGTTGTAGACCGTAATAACCGGTGGGTTATCCGGATTCGGGGTATTCGCTGCCGCAACAGAAGGCAGAGCGCACAAGCTCAAGGAAGCGGCAAGAAGAACAGAAGCGCCGGCGCTACCGTAGCGGCGGGAACGAGAAGAGTTAGCCATCATGAAGTTCCTTCTACATGGGTGATTGAGTGATCCGCACTCTTCCTGTATCGCGCCAAGTCGAGTGCGTATACGGTACCGCGACATCGCGGTTAATTACACCGTAACACGCACCTAAACGCATGAACCGGACATAAGATAACTCGCCGAAATATTACGTAAAACCAACGCCTACAGGGCGCACAATAGGGCGGATGAATAAGACATACACGCACAGCGCCGGCTGGAGGATACGGAAATGCTAGGGTAGAAAGATGCCCACGCAGAAGAACCCGCAGAACCGAGTAGAAGCAACCCACACCACCCAGACAGCTGAGCCCGCCGAGCGCAACGTTACTGAGCACAGCGCCATTGATAGCGCGCACCGCGTCGTGAACGTGTGCGCCGTGGCAATCCGCAACCGGGATGGGCTCGTACTCACCGTGCGCAAACAGGGCAGTGACGGGTTCATGATGCCCGGCGGCAAACCCGAACCGGGGGAGACCCCGCTACAGACCGCCTGCCGCGAGGTGAGCGAAGAAATCGGCCTGACCCCCGACCCCGTCCGGATGCACTACCTCGGCACCCTGGAGGCCGCCGCGCTCAACGAGTCCGGCTTTACGGTACGCGCCGAAACCTACGAATACGCACCCACCGACGAACAACACGAGCTATTGGCTACGCTGGTACCGCATGCCGAAATCGCTGAGCTGCGCTGGGTCAACCCCGCCATGAGCAACCCCTCCGATTCTGCATCGCAGGCACCGCTGAATACCGAGCAGATCTTCCCGCTGCTGGCACGAACCCCGCTACCGTAACCACCGCCCCTGACGCCACTCCTGAACCGGCGGGCGGCACACATGAGGTACACAGGTGCATCCGGTACCCTCAACACAGCAACATCTATCGCGGGTAGAACGCATAGAGGCGCTCCACCCCGAAAACCCATACACCCCAAGGAGAACCATGAAGAAGACTGACTACAACCTCGCCGTCTACTGCGGCGCACGCTCCGGCAACGACCCGCTCTTCACTGAGCGCGCCCGCGAGCTCGGCACCCTCTGCGCTCGGAACAATATTGGCGTGGTGTACGGAGGCGGCCGCACCGGCCTCATGGGCACCGTCGCGGGCGCAACCCTGGATGCCGGCGGCGTGGTCTACGGCGTGGTCACCCACAAGCTGGTAGGCCTGGAGGGCGTCTACCCCGGCCAGACCACCCTCGACATTGTGGACACCATGCACCAGCGCAAAATCGCCATGATTGAGAAGGCTGACGCGTTCGTCGCCATGCCCGGCGGCCCCGGCACCCTCGAAGAGTTCTTTGAAGTTTTCAGCTGGCAGTTCCTCGATATTCACTCCAAGCCGGTCGCCCTACTGAACGTCAACGGCTACTGGGACAAGCTCATCGACGCCATGCACTACATGGCGTCCACCGGCCTGCTCAACGAACGCTACCTGGACGAGCTCATCATCGCCACCACCCCCGAAGAGTTGCTGGAGGCGCTTGCCAAGGACCTGGAGCGCCGCGCCGCCGAAAAGAACGCCGCCGAAAAGAACACTGCCGAATAAAACCAACGCAGAAAACGAGAACGACTATGGCAACCACCCCCAATCAGGCACGCACCCTGCTGCTGACCTACTTCGGCCCGTTCCCCGGCGTGCCGGTGAACCCTACCGTAGCGCTCGCCGAAGGTGCTCAGCGTCTGCTGACCCGGATGCGCCCGGATTTGAATGTCATCACCCGCGAGCTGCCCGTTAGCTACGACGGTTCCAGCACCGCCCTGCGCGCCGCCCTGCAGGATGTGCAGCCCGACGCGCTCATCAGCCTGGGTGTGGCGGTTGGCCGCGACGTGGTCAGCCTCGAGCAGGTCGCTATCAACCTGGACTCCGCCGGTATTGAAGATAACGACGGCGACCAGCGCTGCGATGAGCCGATCGCTCCGGGTGGTCAGGAGGCGTACTTCTCCTCCCTGCCGGTGCGCGCCAGCTTTGAGCGCCTGCGTGTGGCGGGGGAGCCGGTCGAGATTTCGTACACCGCCGGAACCTACGTGTGCAACCACGTGTTCTACGAGGGCCAGCGCATCAGCCGCGAGCTGGGGCTGAGCATCCCCGCCGGGTTCGTGCATGTGCCCGCAACCCGCGCTGACGGTGAAAATGCGACCGAGGGTGTAGAACTGACCGCTCACCGTGACGCCGGTGGCGTGGTGCGTGACGAGCAGGGCATCCCGCAGCTACCCGAATCCACCGTGGTGCGCATTATTGCTGAGGTTGCCTCCGACACCCTGCCCGCCGTGAACTAGCAGCACGGTACTGAGCTAGAACCCCTATAACAAAACCGCCGGATAGCCTCCCTAACTGGGAGCCTATCCGGCGGTTTTGCATCCTATACCCGCAGGCTATAAAACCCTCGGGGATAGGTTCGAACTACTACTTGGTGCGGTTCTTCAGGTAGTAGTCAATCAGCGAGGCGGTCGAAGAATCCTGACGCTCCAGAACCTCGCGGTCACCCTCAATAGCGGGAACCAGGTCCAGGGCCAGCTTCTTGCCCAGCTCAACACCCCACTGGTCGAAGGAATCGATGCCCCACACAACACCCTGAACGAAGGTGATGTGCTCGTACAGGGCAATCAGGGAGCCCAGAACGCGCGGGGTCAGGCGCGGTGCCATGATGGAGGTGGAGGGGCGGTTGCCGCTGAAGATACGTGCGTTGACCACGTGCTCCGCGGTGCCCTCTGCGCGAACCTCTTCCTCGGTCTTGCCGAACGCCAGAGCCTGAGACTGTGCGAAGAAGTTAGCCAGGAACAGCTCGTGAACGTCCTGCTCGCCGTCCTTGGTCGGGTGGACCGGGTTGGCGAATGCCAGGAAGTCCGCGGGAATCAGGCGGGTACCCTGGTGGATCAGCTGGTAGAAAGCGTGCTGGCCGTTGGTGCCGGGCTCGCCCCAGAACACTTCACCGGTTGCGTAGTTGACGAAGGAGCCGTCTGCGCGAACGGACTTGCCGTTGGACTCCATGGTCAGCTGCTGCAGGTATGCGGGGAAGCGGTGCAGGTACTGGTCATAGGGCAGAACCGCGTGGGTCTCTGCACCCAGGAAGTTCACGTTCCAGATGTTCAGCAGACCCATCAGAACGGGGACGTTCTGCGCCAGGGGAGCGGTGCGGAAGTGCTCATCCATTGCGTGGAAGCCAGCGAGGAATTCAGCGAAAACCTTCGGGCCGAAAACAATAGCCAGGGAGGTGCCGATTGCGGAGTCTACGGAGTAGCGGCCGCCAACCCAGTCCCAGAAGCCGAAGGCGTTCTCGGGGTCAATGCCGAATGCTGCAACCTTGTCGAGTGCGGTGGAGACAGCCACGAAGTGCTTAGCCACAGCCTCGGATGCTTCCTTGCCTTCCAGAGCGCCAGCCTCAGCCAGTGCGGACAGCAGCCACTCGCGTGCCACGCGTGCGTTGGTGAGGGTTTCGAGGGTGCCGAAAGTCTTGGATGCGACGATGAACAGGGTGGTCTCGGGGTCCAGGTCGGAGACCTTCTCGGCCACGTCGGTCGGGTCAATGTTGGAGATGAAGCGGGCGGTGATGCCTGCATCGGCGTAGGGCTTGAGAGCCTCGTACACCATGACCGGGCCCAGGTCGGAACCACCGATACCGATGTTCACGACGGTCTCGATGCGCTTGCCGGTGATGCCGGTCCACTCGCCGTTGCGCACGCGATCGGCGAAGGCGTAAATCTTCTTCAGTACGGCGTGCACGTCTGCGTCTACGTCCTGGTCGTCGACGGTCAGGGCGGGGGTGTAACCCTCGGGGCGGCGCAGGGCGGTGTGCAGCACGGCGCGGTTCTCGGTGACGTTAATGTGCTCACCGGAGAACATAGCCTCGCGAGCCTGCTCCAGCTTGACCTCTTCGGCGAGCTTGAGCAGCAGCTCAACGGTCTCGGAGGTAATCAGGTTCTTGGAAAGGTCAACGTGCAGCTCGTCGGCGGTGAAGCTGAACTTCTCGGCACGGGCGGGGTCGGCGGCAAACCACTCGCGCAGGTTCGGAGTGAGGGACTTGTGATGAGCGGACAGAGCCGACCATGCAGAAGTAGTCGTGGGGTCAATAGAAGTAGTCATACTTCCATTCTCTTATTTTCGGGGGTCTCTGTCACCTCTTTCGAAGGTGATATGGAACGATACGGCGAAAAAATCGAAACCTGGCACTGCTGTGAGCGGCACAGAAAAGAAGTGAGCAATTCGAAGAAATCGAAGATGGTGACATGCCTTGTCGGGTGTGTATCCACCGGCAGAGGGAATGAGCCGCAGAGGGACTGGGAGAAAGCCCACAATCTTTGAAGTTTCACTTTAAAGAACATTAGACTATATAGTTCAAAGAATCTTAGACCAGGGCTCAAAGTATCTGGGGTCATGAAACACCCCAAGAAATATCCACTAGATGCTCATATACAGCGTTCTACCCGGTACGACTTTTGGGGTAGAGGCTAAGCCTTTAACACTCAGGACAACCAAACATGGCATTTAATCTTTTCAAGGGGATTCGTGTGTCCAAAACCGACCAGAATCCTCCCTACGAATCTTTCCTGGAAAGTCGCGGCTTCCGCCCTGAAATCCAGGGTCTTCGTGCGTTCGCAGTACTGCTTGTCGTGATCTACCATGTGTGGGTGGGTAAGGTGTCCGGCGGAGTGGATGTCTTTCTCTTCATTTCCGCATTCCTGCTTTCGCTTTCCTTCATGCGGAAAATCAATGAGGGTAAGCCCCTCAAGCTCCTGAACTACTGGACCCACGTGTTCACCCGTCTGCTGCCCGCAGCGTCGGTCGTGATTCTGCTGACCCTCGCCGGTAGCTTCCTGGTGCTCTCGCCGACCATCTGGAGCGCACGTGCCGTGGACGCGCAGGCGTCCCTGTTCTACTGGCAGAACTGGAACCTGGCGAATAACTCGGTGAATTACTTTGCCTCTAACACCGGCGGCAAGTCGCCCTTCCTGCACTTCTGGTCCCTGTCCATTCAGGGTCAGATTTTCCTGCTGTGGCCGGTGCTCTTCGCAATCGCCGCTCTGCTGGTGAAGAAGACTCGTATCAAGCCGGTACCCGCTGCCGTGCTGGTCTTCGGCCTAGTCTTCTGCGCATCCTTCGCGTTCTCCGTCTGGGAGACCAAGAACTTCGCGGCATACGCCTACTTTGACACCCGCACCCGCCTCTGGGAGTTCGCGGTCGGTACCCTGCTCGCCATCATGACCCTCAAGTGGAAGCCCGCGCACATGGGCACCCGCGTGGCCATGGGCTGGATCGGTATCATCGGTCTGATTACCTGCGGTGCCGTGCTGCCCGTGGAGAAGGCATTCCCCGGCTTCCTGGCGCTGTGGCCGATTCTCTCCGGCGCGCTGGTCATTATTGCCGGCCGCACCGACCACAAGTTCGCAATTGACCGCCTGCTGGTGTCCAAGCCGCTGCTGAACCTGGGCAACATTTCCTACGCCCTGTACCTGGTGCACTGGCCCATGCTCGTGCTGTACAGCGCCGCCGTGGGTAAGCCGCGCGTCTCCTTCCTCGAAGGCACCGTACTGATTGCTGCATCGATTGGCCTGGCGTGGGTTCTGAACCGCTTCGTGGAGAAGCCCCTGCGCTCGGCATCCGATAACTTCCTACCGGCACTCGCCTCCAAGCTGAAGTTCAAGCGCCCCGTGACCTCCTACGCAGCGTGGGCTGGCAATATTGCGTTCGTCGCAGCAATTCTTGCCCTGATCGCACCGACCGTGCTCGGTACCCGCGCACTGGCTGAGCAGCGTGACGCGCAGGTCATCAGCAATGCGATGGCTAGCGTCCAGAATGATGTCGACACCTACCCCGGTGCGCGTGCGCTCTCACCCGATAAGGAACTCGTTGAGGCTGATCCTATACCGAAGAATGCGACTATTACTAGTCTATTCGTCCCCTGGGATACCGGCTGTAAGGGCTCTTATGTTCTGACTAATGAACAATTGGATATTAGCTGCGGCTACACGAAGAACGCTTCCGATGATGCGCCTCTCTTTGCCGTGGTGGGTAGCTCTCATGCCTTGCAGAAGACAGAAGCTCTGAAAGGCATTTCTAAGCAGGTGGGTGCCAACCAGCTCAATCTGTTGCTAACCGGCTGCCCCTATCCTTTCACCCAGCCTGCGAATACGGTGAATGGGTTCATGAAGCGTTGCATCCCGTTCAGTGAGAATGCGACCGCTGAAATTCTGGCGGCCAAGCCCTCTACTGTATTTATTATTTCGACCACCACAGCAGCAACCGCTGAGGGCGAAACCGTAGACCCCGGTCTAGACGAGACTTTGCGCAAGCTAACCGACGCAGGTATTCAGGTTATTGGTATTCGCGATAACCCGCGTTTCGCCTCTGACATGTACATGTGTGCTATGAAAGCGAAGAATATCGATGACTGCTCTGAACCGGTGGAAGCAAAGTACGGTGATGATCCTGCCGCCCCGATTTTCGCCAAGTACGCTGATCGTGGCGCCTACCAGATCGATCTGAAGGATGTGTACTGCCCCGACGGCAAGTGCTCCGTGATTCAGGGCAACGTCTACATGTACGCTGACTCGAACCACCTGACGAATGTCTATGAGGCAACCCTGACCGATATTATCTACGAGCGTGCCCTTGCCGCTGGTTGGGACCCGAAGGGAACCACCGCAAAGTAACGCACCTGATAAGATTGTGAAGAGTGCAGTGCCCCCTTCCGTTGCGTGCGGGAGGGGGCTTTGCTGTGCTTTGTCGGCTTTTCTACACCTCGTGGACTGTTGGGTAACGAGGGTAGTTTAGTTGGGAGGGGAGTCGGCTTTTGGTTTTGCCAGGCAAACGGTTGCCACGCGCGCGGGCTGTTTGAACGGAATGGAGGTGAGCGGAGTAGAGTAAAACCTATGACTTCTTCATCTGAACACACTCCCGCTGATACTCATGCACCGCGCCACCTGCTCCTTTCTCGCGAAGGGGAAACCCTTCTCAACGCTGACGGAACCGTGCACTACCTGACCGGTAACGATGCTGCCGAGCCGCTGCCTGAGGAAGCTATCCTGGCGCGTAGCGTGATTCGCCCCGCCGCCTACGGTGCTGACGCCCAGAAGAATAGTGGTGCGGAGGTGCACGTGCTCTACTGTGAGGATGAAACCCTCGCGCAGATCGCCGCTGACCTGAATAATCCTCGGGTGCGCGCCTCCAGCAGTGGCTTCTGGTACTACCCGGTCCACGAGGACCCGGAAGGCCGCGCCCACTACGCAACCGCCCTTGCACGCCGCGACTACCTCATCGACATGAGCTACTCCGCCTACAGCGGCGAAGAGGCGCCCCTCGGCTCCAAGGGAATCCGCCGCACCGCCTCGGGCGAAATGGTGTTCCCCCGTATCGAACCCGCCGTGATGGCGCTGGTGACCAGCCGCGACGGCGAGCGCGTGCTGCTGGCGAATAACCGCCAGTGGCACCCCAACCGCTTCGCCCTTATCGCCGGTTTCGTTGACCCCGGCGAAAACCTTGAAGAGGCGATTGCTCGCGAAGTCTACGAGGAGACCGGCCTGCACACCCTGAGCACCGAGTACCGCATGAGTGATGTGTGGCCTTTCCCGCGTTCGCTCATGATTTGCTACCGGGTGCGCGTGGATGAGAACGAAACCATCATCCATCACGATGGTGAGATTCGTGCCGCCCGCTGGTTTAGCGCCGCTGAGCTGCGTGAGGCGATAGCGATTTCGGAGGAGCGCGGCAATAGCGACGAGGATGACCCCGCCAAGCTGGAGCTGCCCGGCACGAATGCGGTCGCCCGCCGCATGCTTGATGAGTGGCTCGCAGAAAAGCCCTAGTGATACACTGGTAGCTAAGCCCAACGGAGGGGGGTCCGTTTTGGCGTGCCCGGAAACGCTCTCATTGCAGAGCGGCTCCAGTAGCAAACGTTCGAACCGGCAAACACCCCCAGATACCTATCTGAAGGTACTGCCCCGTGACCCCCGCGCCTTCTAGAGCGCACCCGCTGGCAAGACTATCCCCTAGATTTAAGCGAGAAACTTAACGCATGTCTGAAAACACCGCTTCGCGCCCCGACCTTCGCAATGTGGCCATCGTGGCACACGTTGACCACGGCAAGACCACCATCGTCGACGCGATGCTGCAGCAGACCCACGCCTTCTCTGCCCACGCAGATGTTGAAGACCGAGTCATGGACTCCGGCGACCTCGAAAAGGAAAAGGGCATCACCATTCTGGCGAAGAACACCACCGTGTTCTACAACGGCCCTTCCGCCAACGGCGAGACCATCACCATTAACGTTATTGACACCCCCGGCCACGCCGACTTCGGTGGCGAGGTGGAGCGCGGCCTGTCCATGGTTGACGGCGTTGTGCTGCTCGTGGACGCGTCCGAAGGCCCGCTGCCCCAGACCCGCTTCGTGCTGCGTAAGGCACTGGCTGCTAAGCTGCCTGTGATCCTCGTGGTGAACAAGGTTGACCGCCCCGACTCCCGTATCGACGAGGTCGTTGGCGAGTCCATGGACCTGCTGCTCGGCCTGGCATCCGACCTGGCGGACGAGGTTCCGGACCTGGACCTGGACGCTGTGCTGAACGTTCCGGTAGTGTACGCATCCGGTAAGGCTGGCGCTGCATCCCTGAACCAGCCCGCAGACGGCCAGCTGCCCGACAACGACGACCTAGAGCCGCTGTTCAAGACCATCATCGAGCACGTGCCCGCCCCCACCTACGACCCCAACGAGGTTCTGCAGGCACACGTGACCAACCTGGACTCCTCCCCGTTCCTGGGTCGTCTGGCACTGGTCCGTATCTTCAACGGCACCCTGAAGAAGGGCCAGACCGTTGCGTGGGCACGTCACGACGGTGAAATCAAGAACGTCCGCATCTCCGAGCTGCTGGCTACCAAGGCTCTCGAGCGTGTACCCGCAGAGTCCGCTGGTCCCGGCGAGATTGTCGCAGTGGCTGGTATTGAGGACATCACCATTGGTGAAACCCTGACCGACGCTGAGAACCCCAAGCCCCTGCCGCTGATTAAGGTGGACGATCCCGCGATCTCTATGACCATCGGTATTAACACCTCCCCGCTGGCTGGCCGCGTCAAGGGCGCAAAGGTCACCGCACGTCAGGTGAAGGACCGCCTGGACCGCGAGCTGATCGGTAACGTGTCCATCAAGGTTCTGCCCACCCAGCGTCCGGACGCGTGGGAAGTTCAGGGCCGTGGCGAGCTCGCCCTGGCTATCCTCGTGGAGCAGATGCGCCGCGAAGGCTTCGAGCTGACCGTGGGTAAGCCCCAGGTGGTTACCAAGACCATCGACGGCAAGGTCTACGAGCCCATGGAGCACATGATCATTGACGTGCCCGAGGAGCACCTGGGCGCTGTTACTCAGCTGATGGCTGCACGTAAGGGTCGCATGGAGAACATGGCGAACCACGGTACCGGTTGGGTCCGTATGGAGTTCGCTGTTCCCGCACGTGGTCTGATTGGTTTCCGTACCCAGTTCCTGACTGAGACCCGCGGTGCCGGTATTTCTTCCTCCTACTCGATTGAGCACGAGCCGTGGGCTGGCGACATTGAGTACCGCACCAACGGTTCGCTGATTGCTGACCGTGCCGGCGTGGTGACCCCCTACGCAATGATTAACCTGCAGGAGCGCGGCACCTTCTTCGTGGAGCCCACCTCCGAGGTGTACGAGGGCATGATCGTTGGTATGAACTCCCGTGCAGACGACATGGAAGTTAACATCACCAAGGAAAAGAAGCTGACCAACATGCGTTCTTCGACCGCGGACAACTTCGAAAACCTGACCCCGCCGAAGAAGCTGACCCTGGAAGAGTGCCTGGAATTCGCTCGCGAGGACGAGTGCGTTGAGGTGACCCCCGAGGCGATTCGTATCCGTAAGGTCATCCTGGATTCCAACGAGCGTGTCCGCGAGTTCCGCCGCCGCGCCCGCGCGAACTAATACAGCGCGAATGACTGTTAGCGTTAGCGACTAACCTGCTGTAGCGGGTGTCGTTGCCCGAGCGCTGTCGTTGCGTAGGAGCCGCCGCTACCTTTCATGTGGAAGGTGGCGGCGGTTCTGTTTAACCGTTCCGTTCGGGAAATAACAGCGGGACAGCGGGACAGCGGGGCAGCGGGGGGAGAAGGGGGAGGAGAGCCGGGCGCTTTTGCTTTCTACTGAAAACCGCCTCCAAAAACCGCCTCCGAAAAGCCCGAACACCCCGCGCTGTGCATGCGAGTGTGTAAGATAAAATAATGCGCCTGCACGGTGGCGGCACCCGTCCGTTACTCAACGTCTGCTGATCAACGATGCAAATTGCTGGCGCGCTTTGACCGTCCAAGAAACCCAACCCTGCGTATGAGAGGGAAAGCCTGTGTCTGAAACCGAGAACACTCAGCCTGATTCTGCGACCCCTAGCTACCCCACGCAGGGTGAGCGCATCACTCCCGGTTCCCGCCGTGACCTGCTTCCGAATAATTACGATGCGAAGAAGGCACGCATCCTGTTTGTGCACGCACACCCGGACGACGAAACTTCCTCAACCGGCGCGACCATGGCGTACTACGCACAGAAGGGTGCTGAGGTGTATCTGCTGACCGCTACCCGCGGTGAGCTGGGTGAGGTCATCCCCGAGGAGCTGCATCACCTGGAGGTCGGTAAGCCCGGCTGCCGCGATAACGGTGAGGCGCTGGGCGAGTACCGCACCGGTGAGCTTGCCGGCGCTATCAAAGCACTGGGCGTGATGAAGCAGTTCTTCCTGGGCCAGGAACCCGCCGTTGCGGAGGGCACGTTGCCGCTGTACCGTGACTCCGGCATGGCGTGGGGTCCGGAGGGTAAGCCCGTCGCCAACCCGGTGGCGGCGGCTGATTCGTTGACCGCGCAGCCTCTGGAACCGCAGGCTCAGGCTCTGGTTGCCGCTATCCGCGCCCTCAACCCGGATGTTCTTGTCACCTACGATTCGGACGGCGGTTACGGCCACCCCGACCACGTGCGCGTGTACGAGATCGTGCACCGCGCTCTGCAGATTCTTGAAGATGACGAGGACCGCCCGATTCTCACCTGGGGTATTGAGGGTGAGTTCGACGCGGCTGATCAGCGCGTGCAGGCGGCAATCTACGGTGACGGCACCGCCAAGCGCAAGGCGATGGAGGCGCACCGCACCCAGATTACGGTGGTGGACGAGAAGACTTTCGAGTACTCGAACAAGGTGCCGCAGAAGATTTCTGCCGTGGAGACCTTCCGCGTGCTCGACGGCGACCCGACCGCGACCGTGCACCCGAAGCCGCAGGAGGCTGGTCTGGTGGCGGGCGTTCTGACCGGCTCGATTCTGGGTATTTTTGCCGGCATTGCCGGGTCGATTTACCACGCTTGGGTCGTTTATGCGGGTGATACCGCCCTGCCCCTCGGCTTGCTGGTGGCGTACCTGACGGTTTTCTTTACCGCCCTGTGGTGCGCCCTGTCGCTGCGCCGCGGCTACGCGGCGGCGGTTGTGGCTGTTGCCGTGTTCGTGACCGTGTACGTGCTCGGATACGGTCGCCCCGATTCGCCGTTTGTTTTGGTGAACCCGGGTCATTCGGCGATTGGCTTCTACGGTGCCCTGTGGTGGTTTGGTGCCCCGGTTGCGGCGATGCTGGGCATGCTCGTGTACACGCGCGCTCGCGTGAAGGACGCGCAGTATTTCTCGCCGCGTGCGGCGCATCAGCGTGCGCGCGCTAAGAAGTAGCCTGAAGGCTATTACTATGTCATAACGTGGGGGAGGGGCGTTCCGGTTAGCAGGGACGCCCCTCCTGCTGTTTTTGGGCGCTGCACCGCTGCTGTCTTCTGCACCCGCCGGATAGAGGCTCAGGTAGAGGACAATAGGGAAGAAAATTTATGCGTTATTCGGTGAATTTAGCGGAGGTGGAAATAATGGCAACTTCATCAAAAAATTCATGTGACGAAGATTTCATTTTTGGCTTAATCTATTTTTAAAAGCCAGCCGACTAGTCGTAATGCAAATAAATACCAGGTCAGCCTAGCCTAAAAAATACCCCCACAAACCCAATGACCCACTGTCTGATACACCACGAAAATACTGTTAAACAGTCAGCGCGCGATAGACTATACACAGACTTCCCCGCCGGGTACCAACCACTCGGCGGTTTACTCTGTAGATTCTGCCCTGCAGCAGACGACCCGCAGAACGGCGGGCACGGGGCGAACAGCTTCTAGAAAGGCACACCAATGACCTACGTAATCGCGCTTCCCTGCGTGGATGTCAAAGACCGCGCATGCGTTGAAGAATGCCCCGTCGACTGCATCTACGAAGGCGAACGCACCCTGTACATCCACCCCGATGAGTGCGTGGACTGCGGCGCCTGCGAGCCCGTCTGCCCCGTAGAAGCAATATACTACGAAGACGACGTCCCCGAAGAGTGGAGCGAATACGTCAGCGCCAACGCAGACTTCTTCGACGACCTGGGTTCCCCCGGTGGCGCAGCAAAGCTCGGCCCCACCGGCAAGGACGTGCCCTTCATCGCGGCACTGCCCCCTCGTGGCGAGTAATCCCTGCGGCGAGTAATAACGACAACCGCATAGACTGACCGCACCCGCTAACGGGTGCCAAGAGCCTCCATCTAGCACCCGGTGCCCACGCACCGTCTAGGCGCTGGAATGGAGGCTCTTGCTGTAGGCACGCCAGCGCCCGGACGCTAGACTAAAATGACGAAAACTATTCCCAAGCAACCAGGTGACACAATGACTTACGGCCTGAACCTGCCCGAATACCCCTGGGAGGCGCTCGCCCCCTACCGCGCAACCGCGGCCGCCCACCCGGACGGTCCGGTGGACCTGTCCATCGGCACCCCGGTCGACCCGACCCCGCAGAACATTCGCGAGGCGCTGGCTGCTGCCTCTGACGCTCCCGGCTACCCGACCACCCACGGCACCCCCGCTCTGCGTGAGGCTATTGCTGAGTGGTTTGCGCGCCGCCGCGGCGTGACCGGTCTGAGCCCGGATGCGATCATGCCCACGGTCGGTTCGAAGGAGCTCGTGGCGTGGCTGCCGTTCCTGCTGGGTCTGGGCCCGGGCGATGTGGTCGTGTACCCGCGCGTTGCGTACCCCACCTACGATATGGGTGCCCGCTTTGCCCGCGCCGAGTCCGTGCCCGCTGACAGCCTGGATGAGCTGGACGCTGACACCCGCAGCCGTGTGAAGCTGATTTGGGTGAACTCCCCGGCGAACCCGAACGGTGTGGTGCGTACCGTGGAGCAGCTGCGTGAGATTGTGGCGCAGGCGCGTGAAATCGGTGCCGTGGTGGCATCCGATGAGTGCTATGCGGAGCTCGGTTGGGGTGCTTGGGATGAGGTGCGCGGCGGTCAGCCGGTGCCGTCTATCCTGGATCCGCGCGTGTGCGATGGCGACTTCACCGGCCTGTTTGCGGTGTACTCGCTGTCGAAGCAGTCGAACCTCGCCGGTTACCGCGCCGCGTTCATCGCCGGTGCCCCCGAGCTCATGCCGAACCTGATTAATAGCCGCAAGCACGCCGGCATGATTGTGCCCGCCCCCGTGCAGGCTGCCATGATGGTGGCGCTGGCTGATGAGGCGCACGTGGCGGCGCAGAAGGACCTGTACCGTGCCCGCCGTGAGGTACTGCAGGAGGCGATTGCCGCCGCCGGTGGCCGCATCGAGAATTCTGAGGCTGGCCTGTACCTGTGGACCACTTTCGGCGAGTCCACCTGGGATTCGATTGGTCGCCTGGCGGAGCTGGGCATTATTGCTGGCCCCGGCGTGTTCTACGGCGAGGACGGCGAAGGTTACGTGCGTATTGCCCTGACCGCCTCCGATGAGGCGGTGGCGAAGGCTGCTGAGCGTCTGAAGGCATCTGCATCTAAGTAGTCCCGAC